>ULSY01040601.1_pt1 | contig 19717 bp, 16 predicted proteins | sample 1957201 | NCBI WGS metagenome assembly ULSY01 (sample SAMEA4835723, study PRJEB28245) | human gut metagenome | biome: gut microbiome; material: fecal sample | place: Denmark | collected 2008
TGCGGGAAACATCCTACGCAGAAACCATTGTCTGTGTTGTCACGCATTGTCTTGGCATCAACCCACAGCGGTGCGTGGATTCTTGACCCGTTTACCGGAAGCAGTACGACGGGAATTGCTGCCAATTTGCTTGGCAGGCGTTTTTTGGGGATTGACAAAGAGGAGGAATATCTCATACTGAGTCGGAACCGTAAGAAGGAGATTGAAACCGGAGACAGCTTTGCCCTGTTTCGCAAAAAGATTAAAGACATTGCTCTTTTGGAGGAAAAGACCTTGTTGTCCGTTCAAGAGGATGATATTCCCCATTATGATTTGCCCTTCTGACGCCTTCCCGTTGTTCTTACGTTCCCTGACTGAATCTCCTTCCGTTCTACCACGGAACGGATAATTTGATAAACTCCGAACCGCTTTTATATTTACTTTGTCAATTGTCTGAATTTTAGAGTAATTCTGTTTGTATAAACAGGAGAATTGAGTAAAATCCGTAATAGATTTGAGTAAAATCCTCATCACAATTGAGTAAAATCTTCATTAGAATTGAGCATGGACTATATTCGTAAACAATATCAGGGCTGTGCTGACGGTATCGATGATTTCCCCTCCTGACATCTTCCCGTTGTTCGAATCCCCTTCCGTCTTACTACGGAACGGATAATTTGATAAAATCCAAACCACTTTTATATCCATTTATAATTTATTCGCTATATTTGCCCTACAGAGGAGAACCCGTCAACCTTCGCTTGCGAAAGTTGGCTCATGTTACTTATAAACTAGGAAGAATATGGCAGACTTGACAATTCTAATTGCAGTAATCGCGCTTTCGGTATGGCCGATCGTGTGCTTCTTCTATTTCAGAAGAAAGCACAAGGAGATTGCCGACCGGCTGGCTGAAAGAGACTTGGACGACATCAGTACGCAGGACCTTGTGGTAACCGTCCTCCAGGCCATTGGCTGCCAACCGCAACTGAACGAGGAAAAACATATCTGTTTCAAATACCAGGGGGATGACTTCTACATCGCTACGCAGGAAGACAGCCGCTTCATCGTCATCTGGAATCCCTGGTGGGGAACCAGTGAACTGACCAACAAGGCATTGCCCTACCTGAAGGAAATTGTCAACCTGGTCAATGTGGACTCCATCGTGACAACCGTCTATACGACCGACGAGGAACAGAAGAACCTGGGATTCCACTCCAAGTGCCACATCCTCTTCACGCCGAAAGAAGCCCCGCTCGACGAATACCTGAAAGCGGTGCTCGACCAGTTCTTTGCCACGCATGATGTCATTAAGGACAATTTCAAGCAGCTCAATGCTGCCCCGACAGAGACTGAGAAGGAGAAACGGGTGCGCGTGAAAGGTTTTGCTTCCTACAAGGACAGCGGAAGCACCGTGCCACTCGACAATGTGGAGGCATAATGCCTCGTTGTGATGTCAAACACCCTGACGCAAGAAAGAGAGACTTGCGCCTTTTTTGCTGTTTGTGATGGAAGAAAAAACTGAATTCGACGATATATTCCGCTTATACTATACCCGGCTTTTTATCTATGCTTTCCAGATGATCGGTACCAAGGAGGAGTGCCGGGACATTGTCAACAGTGCGTATGAACATGTCTGGATGAACTTTCAGCTGATGGACCGTTCGACGGTGCGCTCCTTCCTGTATTCGTTCGTGAGGAGTCGTTGCCTGGATTACCTGCGCCACCTCGATGTGCACAACCAGTATGTGGAGTATTGCAAGTCGTGCGACGAAGGTTATGAGCCGGAACCGGCACTCATGGATATGGACTATCGGATTGTGATTATCCGGGAACTGATGTCAAACCTCAAGCCTTCGACCCGTCAGATTCTGGAAGCATGCTACATTGACAAAAAGAAATACAGGGAGGTGGCGGAAGAGATGAACATGAGCACCAGTGCCGTGAAGAAGAATCTGACGAAGGCACTGAACTTACTTCGTGAAAAAATTGCAAAAAAACAATAAAGCCGTACCCGATTGACCGGGCTGATACGTTATATATATAGGATATTCCCTGAAACCTTGTCAACTGTTATTGTATGGATACGAAAGATAGACCTGTCACAGACGAAGAACTGTTGGACCTCCTGGAGGGGATGTCCGAGCGGGACGGAGAGCTGTGGCAGCAAGTGAAAGAGAAAGGATTGACCGACGACTGTCTCCACCTGAGACTGCTCGCCGCTGCTTCACGCATCGGGCAGGAAGAGCCGGATGTGGAGGCACTGTTGGCTGCCTTCCATGCCGGGCAGTCCCGCAAGCGGCGTCTGCGTCTGAGACGCTGGGGACTGTCCCTGGTCGGAGTGGCGGCGGCTGTGCTGCTTCTGTTCCTGTGGATGTTGCCCGGCGGAAACGGGGCAGGGACCGGCAAGGAACCGTTGCTGGTGTTTGCCTCCGACTCGGCAGCCTTGCGCAGTCCGGTGTTGCAGACAGAGAAGGTGCCGGGTGTACAGGCTTCGGCGGATGACGGGGCAGACCGTCCGGCAGTGTGGGTCGCCAAGGGACCTCATGAGCTGGATTATCACACTCCCGCCAACCTGTCAGCCTATGCCAAGGACCTGCCCGAACGTCACAGCCTGACTGTCCCTCGCGGTCAGACCTTCAAGCTCATCTTGTCCGACGGGACGGAAGTCTATCTGAATGCCGACAGCCGCCTGGTGTATCCCAGTCGGTTCACGGGGAAGGAGCGGAGTGTATTCCTGGACGGGGAAGCCTACTTCCGTGTGGCAAAAGATGCCGGACACCCCTTCATCGTGCGTACGCAGACCTTGCAGACCCGGGTGCTGGGGACGGAATTCAATGTCTCCGGCTATGAAGGTTCTGACACGGAAGTGACGCTGGTGGAAGGCAGTGTGGAGGTGAGTGACGCCGACCGGCAACGGACGGTACGCATCAAGCCCGGCGAACAGGCGAGCCTGCAGACTGACGGCGGCTTTGCCGTGCAGAAGGTCGATGTGTCACAATACATACACTGGCGGGAAGGTTATTTCTATTACGACAATGTCACCCTGCTGGACATTATGAAGGAGTTGGGACGCTGGTACAACGTGTCCGTGGTCTTCTGCAATGCCGAAGCCATGGAGAGCCGCCTGCACTTTGTGGCAGACCGCCGGCAGGATTTGCAGCATGCCCTCACGCTGCTCAACCGCATGAACAAGTTCACCATCACTCAGAAGGCGGACGGACGCGTGTACGTGGAGTAGGGGGTATGCGATGGATGCTGAACTTAACTTAGTTAGATAGAAGAATATGTTATTGACGACAACGCCTTCGGTAGAGGGCAAACACATCACGGCTTACTATGGCGTGGTGTCGGGAGAGACAATCATCGGTGCCAATTTCCTTCGCGACTTCATGGCGAGTGTCCGCGATTTCCTTGGCGGACGTTCCAAAGCGTATGAAGAAGTGCTTCGCGAAGCCAAACAGACCGCCCTGCGGGAGATGGAGGAGGAAGCCCAGCGTCTGGGTGCCAACGCCGTCGTTGGCATTGACATCGATTACGAGACGGTGGGACAGTCCGGCAGCATGCTGATGGTGACTTGCAGCGGCACGGCTGTCCGTCTGGAAGACTGAACGAACAGAGTATCCGGTGGACGGACCGGTCGGGGAAATGCAGGCTTCGTGTGCGAAGTCTTCTCCCCGGCAGGTTCGTCCACCGGCTTTTTTTTCCTTTGATGAGTACGAAATCTTAAAGAAATGTTTGCGTAGGTAAATAAAAGTGCTACATTTGCGAAGTGAGAGTTAATTAATAGTAATAATTTAAAACAAAAGAGCCATGAGAAGAATGAGACAGTTTGACGATTTGTCAGCCAATGCCTTGTTTTTGTCCTGGGGGGGGGTAAATCCCCGTGACGGAATGTCACCGAAACTACCACTGGTGAGTGGTTTCCTCTTGGGAGAAGTTGAGAGAGGCAGTTGTGTGGATGAGAGAAAAGAGAAGAGAGAAGTTTCCGCAACTTTGAGAGAAAGAGTTTCAACCGTGTGTGTGGATAAGGAGAAGAGAAAAGACGCATCAGAGCGCGTGACCCTTCACTTGTCAGAACCCCAAAATCTTTTTGCTTCGTCCTCCTGTGGGACGGGTACCCGGGTCGGCTGACCCCTTGTGTACCCATGCTGTGTGTGCATCTCCGTTGCCGCAAGGTGGCGGGGAAGGGAATGACTTTTTCCATTCCCGTGCAGATAAATCTATTCAATCGGAAGGTGTGTTGGATGTGTATACACCTGATAACCTTAACAACAAGAACTTTATGAAACGAATCTTAGCACTGTTCTGTGCGTATTTATTGATCGGTGTTCACCTGGCAATTGCCCAAACCTTGCAGGTGACAGGTACGGTGATATCCGGCGAAGACGGTCAGCCTATTATCGGTGCCTCGGTTGTGGTCGAGGGAACGAAGACGGGCGTAACAACGAATGTGGAAGGTAAGTTTACCTTGCGTGTCGACAAGAATGCGAAACTGAAAATCAGCTACATCGGCATGCAGACCCAAGTGCTGAAAGCGCAAGCAACCATGAAGATTACCCTCTATCCCGATGCCATGCTGATTGATGAGGTGGTGGTGACGGGTATGCAGAAAATGGATAAGCGTATGTTTACCGGTGCCACGGCAAAGGTGGATGCCGACAAGGTGAAACTCGACGGTATGGCGGACATCAGCCGCTCGCTGGAAGGACGCATTGCCGGTGTGTCGGTGCAGAATGTGTCGGGAACCTTCGGTACGGCTCCGAAAATCCGTGTCCGGGGTGCTACCTCCATCTATGGCAGCTCCAAGCCGTTGTGGGTGGTCGACGGTGTCATCATTGAAGATGCGGTCGATGTGGGTGCCGACGACCTTTCGTCGGGTGATGCCGAGACGCTGATCAGCTCTGCCATTGCGGGACTGAATGCCGACGACATCGAGAGCTTCCAGATCCTGAAGGACGGTTCAGCCACCTCCATCTACGGCGCACGCGCCATGGCGGGTGTGATTGTCGTCACCACGAAGAAGGGACGTGCCGGACACAGCAGCATCAACTACACCGGTGAATTCACCATGCGCATGAAGCCCAGCTACAACGAGTTCAACATCATGAATTCACAGGACCAGATGGGCGTGTATGACGAAATGGAGAAGAAGGGCTGGCTCAATGCCGCCGACCTCCACCGCGCCTCTGACAGCGGTGTCTATGGCTACATGTACAAGCTCATGAATACGTATGACCCGGCTACCGGACAGTATGCCCTGCCCAATACGCCCGATGCCATCAACGCCTACAAGAAGGCCGCCGAGATGCGCAACACGGACTGGTTTGACCTGCTGTTCTCCAACGCTGTTTCGCAGAACCACTCCGTGAGCATCTCCACGGGTACGGAGAAGGCATCGTTCTATGCCTCCCTGAGTGCGTTGACAGACCCGGGATGGTACAAACAGAGCGAGGTGAAACGTTACACCGCCAACCTGAACACTACCTATAACATCAGCGAGAAACTTTCCGTGGGCTTGATCGCCAATGCCTCTTACCGTAAGCAGAAGGCTCCGGGCACCCTGAGTGCCACGGTCGATGCCGCCAGCGGAGAGGTGACACGTGACTTTGACCTGAACCCCTACTCCTATGCACTCAACTCTTCGCGTGCCTTGGACCCCCATACGTTCTACACCGCCAACTATGCTCCGTTCAACATCCTGCATGAGCTGGACCACAACAACATGGAGCTGAACATCGTCGACCTGCGTTTCCAGAGTGAGTTGAAGTACAAACCCATCCGCGGTCTGGAACTGTCGGCACTGGCAGCCATCAAATACCAGACCACCTCGCAGGAGCACAACATCCTCGACGATGCCAATCAGGCCATCGCCTACCGCACCGGCATGGACGACGCGACCATCCGCGATGCCAACGACCTGCTCTACAAAGACCCCGACGACCCCTATGCGCTGCCCATCAGCATCCTTCCCGACGGAGGTATCTACCAGCGTCGCGACTACAAGATGGCAGGTTGGGACTTCCGTGCCACCGCCAACTGGAACAAGGCATGGGGTGCCGATGAACATCACCTGACCAACCTCTTTGCCGGTATGGAAGTGAACAGCCTGAAGCGCTCCAACTCCATGTTCCGCGGCTGGGGCATGCAGTACTCGCTGGGTGAGCTGCCCTCCTATGTGTACCAGTTCTTCAAGAAGGGCATTGAGGCGGACGACAAGTACTATTCGCTGAGCCATACCATGGGACGTGCGGTGGCTGCCTTCATGAATGCCACTTACTCCTATGACGGACGCTATACCCTCAACGGTACGTTCCGTTACGAAGGTACCAACCGCATGGGTAGCAGCCGTTCGGCACGCTGGTTGCCGACCTGGAATATCTCGGCAGCCTGGAATGCCCATGAAGAGAAGTTCTTCAAGGACCTGTTCGAGCCGGCGCTGTCGCACTTCACGCTGAAAGCCTCTTACTCCCTGACAGCCGACCGCGGTCCTGCCAGTGTGACAAATTCCCACGCCATTTTCCTTGGCACGACGCCTTATCGTCCGTTTGCCAGCATTCAGGAGACGGGTCTTTATCTGGACGAACCCGAGAACAGCGAATTGACCTACGAGAAGAAGCACGAGCTGAACATCGGAGCCGAAATGGGCTTCCTCAACAACCGCATCAACTTTGCCATCGACTGGTATCGCCGTAACAACTACGACCTGATTGGTCTGATCAATACCAGCGGTGTTGGCGGGTTTCCGTACAAATATGCCAATGTCGCCTCCATGCGCAGCCACGGTGTGGAGTTCACCCTCTCGACCGTGAACATCCGGAATCACGCTTTCTCATGGACTTCCGACCTGATTTTCTCGAATTCGAAAACGAAGGTGACCGAGTTGGATACACGTTCCAACTTGATGAACTTCATCTCCGGTACGGGTTTCACCCGTCCGGGTTATCCCGTGCGTAGCCTTTTCTCCATTCCGTTTGTCGGACTGGACGAAGACGGTATCCCGCAGTTTGAGGTCAATGGCGAAGTGACCAGCACCGATATCAGCTTCCAGCAACGCGATAATCTGGACTTCCTGAAGTATGAAGGACCGACCGATCCGACCATTACCGGTAGTCTGGGCAACGTATTCACCTACAAAGGTTTTAAGCTGAATGTTTTTCTGACTTACGCCTTCGGCAATGCCGTGCGTCTAGACCCCAGGTTCAGTGCCACGTATACCGACTTGGATGCCATGCCGCGTGAGTTCAAGAACCGTTGGGAACTGTCGGGCGAAGAGCTGTCGACCACGATTCCTGTCATCCTGGACAGGCGTCAGTACTATGAGAACTATGACTTGTCTTATGCTTACAATGCCTACAACTATTCGACAGAGCGTGTGGCAAAGGGTGACTTTATCCGTCTGAAAGAGATTTCCTTGGGTTATGACTTCCCCAAGAAGTGGATATCCTACCTTAAGATGCAGACCCTCTCGCTGAAGTTGCAAGCCACCAACCTGATGTTGCTTTATGCAGACAAGAAGTTGAACGGACAAGATCCCGAGTTCTTCAACACCGGTGGTGTGGCTTCTCCCGTACCTCGTCAGTTTACGTTGACCGTACGCCTGGGACTTTAATCTGACTACTCATCTATAAACTCACGATTATGAATAAAATACTATATTGGGCTTCATGCCTGGCTGTCTGTACGGCATGCAATGATTTTCTCGATGAGATGCCTGATAACCGTACCAGCCTCGATTCAGAAAAGAACATAGCCAGTCTGTTGGTGACCTCCTATCCCGACCAGACCAGTTGTCTGATTGGGGAGTTCCTCAGTGACAACATTGACGAGAACCGCCATTCGTTTACCTATTGGCATCGACTAGACCAGGAACTTTATTTGTTGCAGGACCCTACCGAAGAACGTCAGGACAGTCCTCACGGATTGTGGCAATCCTGCTATCAGGCTATTGCACAAGCGAACTATGCCTTGAAGGCTATTGAGGAGAAGGGGAATCCCGCTTCTCTGGATGCCAGTCGTGGTGAGGCGTTGCTCTGCCGTGCCTACAGCGCTTTCACGTTGGCGACAATCTTCTGCGAAGTGTATAATCATGAAACGGCTGAGAAGCAGTTGGGTATTCCTTACCCTACAGAACCAGAAACTACGGTTAATCCGAAGTATGAGCGTGGAACACTGGCGGAAGTTTACCGGCGAATTGAGGCTGATTTGGAGACTGGTCTTCCTTTGATTAGTGACGATGCCTATAAAGTGCCTAAGTATCACTTTAACCGTCGTGCGGCGTATGCTTTTGCTGCCCGTTTCTATTTGTACTACATGCAACCGGATCTCTCGAATCTGAAGAAAACCATTGAGTATGCGACTCGGGTGTTAGGTCCGGAACCTTCTGCACTTTTGCGGAACTGGAAAGCTTTGGGTACACTCTCCCCCAATAGAGAGGTTCAGCCTGATGCTTATGTGAATGCTAATGAACCTGCAAATTTATTGTTGGTTAGTGCAGCTTCGAATGTGGGCGGTATTGTTGATGCTGGTTATACTTACTGTCAACGTTATTCTCACAACGATGTTACATCAATAGAAGATTGTCAGTCTGTAGGGACGTGGGGGGCTTATACTCGTTTTTATCAACAGCCGTTCCAGCCGGGTAGTGGTAGTCCTAAGCGCTCATTCCGTCGTGTGACACTTTATCGTAAAATGAGCGTCGATGGTAATTCTTATTGGCCTTACACCCTTGTTCCGCTATTTACGACTGACGAAACATTAATCACGCGTGCTGAGGCTTACGCTTTGCTCGGGCAATATAACGAGGCGGCTGCCGACATTTCTGTCTGGCAGAAGAATTTCACGACAAATAAGGTTGATGTAACCCCTGATGACATAGTGTCGTTCTACAGCCAGATTCCGTACTACGAACCAGGTAAACCGACCGTGAAGAAACACCTTTCACCTGACTTTATCCAGTTGGACGCCACCAAAGAGGCTTTCATCGACTGCGTATTGCACATTCGCCGTATTCTGACGTTGGGCGAGGGCGTACGTTGGCAGGACGTCCGTCGGTATGGCATTACTGTTCATCGTCGTTACGTGGAAGATGGCGTATTTGTAGAAGTGACCGATTCGATGCCGAAGGGTGATTTGCGTCGGGTCGTACAGATTCCCCGTTCGATTATTTTATCCGGTATGGAACCCAACCCGAGGGCTAAATGAATGTTGAATCCCATAAAACAATAGGAACAATGAAAAAGATATATACTGCACTTCTGTTTTCCGTTGCTTTGGGCTTCGGACTGAGCAGCTGCAACGAGGATAAGGTGGACTTTGACCACAGTATCTTCGAGAACAAAGAGGCACAGGCGAATGCTGAGGCTGCCAAGAATGATTTTGACCGTTGGTTGGATGTCAATTACCTGGCACCCTACAATGTATCGTTCAAATATCGTTTCGAAGATAATGAAAGCGATAAGAAATATAATCTAGCTCCTGCTGATTTTGACAAGTCGGTAGCTCTTGCCAAGATTGTGAAACATGTCTGGATGGAAGCTTACAATGAAGTAGCAGGTTCCGATTTTCTACGTACTTATATTCCCCGTACCATTCATCTGGTAGGTTCTCCGGCATATGATAAAGCAGGTACAATGGTGCTTGGAACGGCAGAAGGAGGCGTAAAAATTACGCTTTATAATGTGAATGATATCGATTTGAGTCGTATCAATATTGCGATGCTCAATGAATATTATTTCAAGACAATGCACCATGAGTTTGCACATATTTTGCATCAGCGCAAAAACTATGATGTTGCTTTTGACCGTATTACGGAGGACAGCTATATTGGTAGTAACTGGTATATATACACGGACCCGGAGACTGGTGGTACATCCGATCGTACAGCTCAGCAAGCTTGGCAGGCGGGATTTGTCTCTCCGTATGCCATGAGTGAATCCCGTGAAGATTTTGTAGAGAATATAGCAAATTTTGTAACGCATGATCAAGCCTATTGGGACAATATGCTTCAACAGGCCGGTGATAAGGGTGCAGCTCTCATCAATCAGAAGTTTACAATTGTTTATAATTACATGAAAGAAACTTGGGGTATTGATTTGAATAAGCTTCGTTCGACAGTGCTTCGTCGACAAGAAGAAATCAAGACGCTTGACTTGACTCTTCCTAAAGCCTCTGAGTCTACTCATTCAAATGAAGAATAATTATGAAGAAGTTTCGACAATATATCACGTTGAGCATGATATTAGCTTGTGTAAGTACTAGCCTTCAGTCATGCTTGTTTGAAGAGAAAGATTATTTTGATCAGCCGGCGGCTATCCGTTTGACCGAGGATGTCAACCACTATCAAAAGATTTTGCAGGATGCTCCTAATGGATGGGTATTAGAATACAATATCGGTGAAGACAACCCGATGGGTGTTATTCCAGTGCTCTGTCGCTTTGAAGCTGGAAAAGTGGATATGTCTACAACATATCCTTCTTCAGGAACTAAACCTGGCGATGTATATTCATCACTCTATTCAATTAAAAGTGAGCAATCAACCTTACTCTCATTTGATACGTATAATCCGTTGCTTCATGTTTTTGGAACACCAGGTATTGCCAATCCTAGAAAGCCTAATAGTACGTTAGAGGGTGATTATGAATTTATATTGCGCAGTGGAACAGCTGAACAGGTAGTACTTGAAGGAAGGAAATACCATAATAGAATGGTGCTTAATCGCTTGGATAAAGATGTGGATTGGAACGTATATATCCGCGATACGCGACAGGTTGAAGATGAGGCATTTCTTAGTACTTATAAGTTGATGAATAAGGATCAAGAACTAGCAAGGCTGAAGAGAAAGAACTTCATTTTTGACTATACATCTTCTGAAGCTGACGGTAGTACAGATAATATACCTTTTATGTATACTCCGACAGGATTGAAGCTATATAATCCTGTTTTGGTAAATGGGATAAAGGCGGAAAACTTTAAATGGAATAAGGAGACTTTATCTTTTGATTGTACAGACAAAGGTGCGGAGCAGGTTACTTTGACCGGTTACTATCCGGATGGATTTACTCCCTATGCCGATTTCTTAGGTACTTATACTCTGACGGTTCATTTGCCTACTATTGCAGATGGTAACGTGGATTGGTCTAAGACACAAACCATGACTGTGAAGATTGAACAAAAAGAGGTCAATCGGTCATATGTTATGACTGGTGCAAATTTGACTATGCCGCTGCCATTAGTTTATAATCGTGGAACAGGGACACTTTCTATAGAATCTGTTAAAGTTGGTCCATATAGTAAATATTATATGGCAATTTGTATGGCGGCTAAAACAGGTTATTATGGTTTGGGAGCAGGCTCTCTGACCGCTAAGATAGCGGTATCAGAACCAATGACTATATCCTTTGTTGGCAGCCAAACAGATATCTCAGGTTTTGCTTTGGTGGCCTATGAGGATGAAGGATATGCCAAACGTCTTGGCTGGTGGGATTGGTATGGTGAACCTGTGCTAGTTAAGCAACAATAAGCGTGAAATTTAAGAAAAATGACAATTATGAAATGTAGATTTATACCTATATTGTTTATGATGGGAACCCTTCTTTTTGCATCAGGTTGCAGCGATGAAGGTAAAGAGATTTCCTATCTGCCAACAGTCGAACTATCCGGTGCAAATTTGTCATTCACCGCATTAGGGGGATCTCAAATATTGACTGCTACGTCTCAGTCTCCTATTAAGGTGACTGTTCAATCTGATTGGTGTCGTGTAACAAAGATTGATGGTAATAAGATTACGATTGAGGTAGACGAAAATATCAATGCGGAAGGACGTAATGCACGTGTATTGGTTTCAGATGGCACAAGTGACGTGTACGCAGTGGTAATGCAAGAAGGATTTTATTTGAATTATGATTCTTCTAATACAATTATTAGGATGGCAAAGAACGGTGAAACCGTGAGCAAGGAGTTTTCCGGTCCTTTACCTATAAAGATTGAGGTTCCGGAGAATGCTCAAAGTTGGTTAACTGTTACACAGAAAGATGATGGTTTATCTTTTGTGGCTACACCCAATCAGAATGCACCAAGAGGAACTCGTGTCGTTATTACGTCTGGTCCGAAGAAGATTGAGTATGAAGTGCTGCAATATGACTTATCTGAGTTGACTAGTTCCGTAATGGCTCATATACAGTTGCATTGGTTGGATAAAGATATTCCACTTAAAATAAAGACGTCTATTAAACAGAGTAAGAATAATTCTTGGAATATAGATCTCTCTGGTATATTCTCCTTGGTAGGGATAGAACATTCATTGTTACTGCCTGCTGTTTATAATGAGAATACGGGGGTCTTTCGTATAGCAGCCGGACAGAATTTGGGACTTGCCCCCAAGGATTTTGGAGATGGTATCTATATAAGTACTGCATTATTGGGTGGCGGATATTACTCTTGGAGTACATCTGTAAGTGTAGATCTTGTTACTACTTTACAAGATGATGGTAAGATAGTGTTGTCTATGCAAGATAATGGTTCTTATGACAATCCTTTAGAAGCTTTTATGTTGTTATTCTTTAATGGTAAGGATTTTACAGGTAATGCGCTTAATCGTAGATTTACCATGAGTATATCTTCAATGAAATTCTATCCTGCAATCTATTTCCCAAAGGAAGATTAACTCTCATATAAACTCACATTGACCTAAACCGGAACAAGGGCTGTCTCAACTAAGTAAAGTTGGGGCGGCCCTTTTTAGATTGTCGGCGTTTTCTCCGGTCAATCACGGTTGGAGCTTGTGGAGGGCGGATGAACAGGCTTCCTATTGGACAAATGGACATGAAAACGGCCGATATTCCATGTGTCACAGGAAAGGATTCTGCTAATTTTGTGCATCGATCATAAAATCAGTTTCAGATGAATACACAGAAGCTTTTTACCTCGCTTTGCCTGTTGCTGGCGACTTCCGCCGGACAAGAGCTGTATGCCCAACATAAAGTAGCAGCACCGATGGAAGACGTGAACCATGTCGTTGACAATACGCTCGACAGCTTGAACCTGGCACGTACCGTTCGTCCGGTACCCGGCTCCAGCCGTCGGGGAGACAACCCCGTGTTGTTCCTGATAGGCAACTCGACGATGCGTACCGGGACGTTGGGCAACGGCAACAACGGTCAGTGGGGATGGGGATATTTCGAACACGAATATTTCGACGAGAACAAGATAACGGTGGAAAACCATGCCTTGGGCGGTACCAGCAGCCGGACATTCTACAACCGGCTGTGGCCGGATGTGCTGAAGGGCATCCGTCGGGGTGACTGGGTCATCATCGAACTGGGGCATAATGATAACGGCCCTTATGACAGTGGACGTGCCCGGGCATCCATCCCCGGTATCGGACGCGACAGCCTCAACGTCACCATCAAGGAAACCGGTGTGAAGGAAACGGTCTATACGTATGGGGAATACATGCGCCGTTTCATCCGTGATGTGAAACGGCGGGGCGCACACCCCATCCTGATGTCACTCACGCCGCGCAATGCCTGGGAGGATGCCGACAGCACCATCATCACCCGTGTCAACCATACGTTCGGCTTGTGGGCAAAGCAGGTTGCCCGGAAAGAGCGTGTCCCGTTCATTGACCTGAATGAAATCAGCGCCCGTAAGTTTGAGAAGTTCGGTAAAGAGAAGGTCAAGTATATGTTCTACATCGACCGTATCCATACCAGTGAGTTTGGAGCACGTGTCAATGCCGAGTCGGCTGCTGAGGGAATCCGAGCCTGCAAGGGGCTGGAGCTGGCACGTTATCTGAAGCCGGTGGAGAAGGACACCGTGACTGGTGCCATCCGTCGCAAGGGTTGTCCGGTGCTTTTCACGGTGGGCGACAGTACGGTGAAGAATGCCGATGACGACCCCGACGGCATGTGGGGATGGGGAAGTGTCATCCATGAACTGTTTGACACGGACCGCATTTCGGTCGAGAACCATGCCAAGGCAGGCCGCAGTGCCCGCACGTATCTGGATGAAGGTCGTTGGGACAAAGTGTACAAGGCGCTGCGTCCGGGTGACTTCGTGCTGATACAGTTCGGTCATAACGATGCAGGTCCGATCAATACCGGGAAGGCACGTGCCGAGCTGCCGGGAGCAGGTGATGAGAGCAAGGTGTTCAAGATGGAGTCCACTGGAAGGTATCAGGTGGTCTATACCTTCGGCTGGTATCTGCGTAAGTTCATCATGGATGTGAAGGAGAAAGGGGCTATTCCCATCGTGTTGAGCCACACACCCCGGAACAAGTGGGACAACGGTGAGATAGAACGGAACACGGATTCTTTCGGAAAGTGGACGCGCGAGGCTGCCGAGCGTGCCGGTGCCTATTACATTGACCTGAACAAGTTGTCTGCCGACAAACTCCAGCAGATGGGCTACGAGAAAGGCTTGCGTTTCGTCGGTGAGTATTTCAACCATGACCATACGCACACCTCCTTGAAGGGGGCACGCATGAACGCAAAGAGCATCGCCGAAGGCTTACAGGCTGTAGGGTGTCCGCTGAAGGATTACCTGAAATAGTTTCTGGTTGCTGAAGTCTGGGGTTAGATTTTGTGATTGGAATGCCGGTATTCCTGTGGGGTGGTACCGACAAGCTTCTTGAACAGGCGGTTGAAATAAGAGTAGTCCTCAAAGCCCAGATTGAGTGCCACATCTTTTACCTGTGTGTCGCTTGTCACCAGAGTCAGTTGCGCATGCTCGATTTTTTTCCGGTTGATATATTGCAGAGGGGTTGCCTTTACCTCGTTCCTGAACAGACGTATGAAGTGGTCCTTGGACAGACATGCCTGCTCCGCCAGTTCGGTGATGGTCAGATTCCGGTTGATGTGTTTGTGGATGTATGACAATACTTTCACCAGGCGTTCGTCTCTGTCCAGTGATTTTTCCCTTGCCAATCTCATGAAGCGGGCGAGCAGCTGGTATACGATGCCCCTCGCTTCCACCTTGTCATAGAAGGCCCGTTGTTTGCTTAGCAGCAGACTGTGTATGAGTGTTACATCGTTATCATAGGTGGTAGGGTCGGATTCTTGCAGGTTCATGTGGGGATAAATACGGCAGAACCGTTTGATAAGGACCAGGTCCAGTTCACTTCCGGGTACCTCTATCGGGAAGTCCCATTCGTCCAATATGCTTTTTCCTTCCTGATTCTCTTCATAGATGTGCATGTAGTAGTGACAGAAATGAGAGTTACAGATATTGCTGTGCCTGGTAAAGGCAGGTATGAAATACATGTGGTTGGGCTTGAGTGTATGGATACCGGACGGTAACTTGATTTGTGCGGTTCCTTCCACGACATAATACAGACGGCTGAAAGGACTGACCACATCTTTCCAGTTCCAGTCAGCGTCGTGGACAGCTAATCCGGCATTTAAGACATACGGGTGCAGTTGGTCGATTGAGAGGCTCATATTAAGAAACGGAATTCAGGTTAAAGCGCCCGAAGTTATACAGGATCTGTCAGGTCTCAAAATATTGGAGCAGGAAATAACAGTGACAGGTTAGAATGCAGGGCGATATCGAAATCTTCCTATGAATACGACTGTCATAGAGTCGCTGATTAACAATTAAGTCGATAATATCCTATCAGAACACGTTTATATCCTATCGTCCTTGTGAGTTTGATTATACTTTTACAAAACAATTCAATGACCTGAAATCAGTCATAAAATAATACCTTATCATGAAAAGCAAAACTTTATTTTTCTCGTTGCTATGTCCGGCTATCCTGTCGTGCAGTACAGCCCATCAGCCTTCCTGTCAGGTGCCGGTCTCTGAAGCCGATGAGACCATGATGAAGGGCAAGTTCGAACCCACCTGGGAGTCGTTGAAGCATTACAAGGTTCCGGAGTGGTATCGGAATGCAAAATTCGGTATCTGGGCACACTGGGGACCACAATGTGTAGAGGGCACGGGCGACTGGATGGCCCGGTCCATGTATATGGAAGGGTCTCCGGTGTATAACTATCATGTGGAACACTATGGACATCCCTCGGAGGTGGGTTTCAAGGATGTCATTCCCTCTTTTAAGGCGGAGCACTGGAACCCGGATTCACTGGTGGCCTTTTATAAAAAGATAGGTGCGCAATATTTCTTTGCCTTGGGGAATCATCATGACAACTTTGACCTTTGGGACAGCAAGTACCAATCTTGGAATTCCGTGAATATGGGACCGAAACGTGATGTCAGTTGGGATGACGGCATGATCCATCGGCAATGGGCGTGGGGAGATGGCGCCTGTCTGCCTACCCGGGAGTATGTGACCAACTTTTACAATCGCACCTTGGAGGTGATAAACAGGTACAATCCCGATATCCTGTATTTTGATGTGACGGTCCTTCCGTTCTATCCGATTAGTGACGCCGGGCTGAAAATAGCTGCCCACTTTTACAATCACAACATGGCTACACATGACGGGAAGCTGGAGGCTGTGCTGAATGGCAAGATTCTGGACGACGAACAGCGCAAGGCCCTGGTGTGGGATGTCGAACGTGGTGCACCCAATCAAATCATAGCTGACAAATGGCAGACTTGCACCTGCCTGGGAGGATGGCATTATGACCGTTCCTACTATGATAACGACAGGTATAAGTCGGCTGCTGACGTGGTGAAATTATTGATAGACGTGGTCAGCAAGAACGGGAATCTGTTGCTGAGTGTGCCTTTGCGTGCCGACGGTACGTTTGATGATAAGGAAGAGAAGATCCTGATGGAGTTCGGCGATTGGATGAATACCAACAAAGAGGCGATTTATGATACGCAGCCTTGGAAAGTGTTCGGTGAAGGTCCGATAGCCAATTCGGACATTGCAATCAATGCCCAGGGTTTCAATGAGGGTTATTATACGAATGCGACAGCCCAGGAGATTCGTTTTACACAAAAGGGTGAAGCCCTGTATGTGACAGCTCTGGCATGGCCGAAGGACAAGCAGGTGGTCGTCAAATCACTGTCGCAAGGGAATGACCTTTATCCCGGGAAGATAAGTCAGGTAGAATTGCTTGGTTACGGAACGGTGGATTTCAACCGCACAGCCGAAGGACTGGTCATCAATCTTCCGGATAAACCGCTGAACAGAATCGCTCCGGTATTCAAGGTGGAATAAGTAGAGATAGTGTATACCTCCCCTCCCTCCATACGCATCTCCTTACAGCCTTTTCGAGCAAGGTATTACGCGGGAGATACGTAGGGGGAGTTTGCTCCGGTTTAGTGTGCTGCTCCTGCCGGAAGCATGTCGGGCAGGCTGGATTGGATGATGTCGATCAGGATGGGGCGTGCTCCACTGACGAAACATTCCACGGCAATGACCATCAGGATGAGTCCCATCAGTCGCATCATGACGTTGTTGCCGGTTTCTCCGATCAGGTCTACCAGGCGGGTCGATTCTTTCAGGATAAAATAAGTCAGCAGATAGACAAGGGCTATGATGCCGACCAGTATGGCAACCATGCTCCACGATGTAGACTCGTCCATCAGCATGATGCCATTGGCTATTGCACCCGGACCACACAACATGGGGATGGAAAGTGGGGTGATGGAGATGTCATTGGCATACGTACGGATTTCCTCGTTCTTCAGTTTGACATTCGTGTAACGTGCCTGCAGCATGTCATAGCCAATCTTGATGATGATGAATCCGGCAGCTATACGGAAGCCGTTGGTGGAGATACCGAAGAACTTGAACAGGAACTGTCCGGAAAAAGTGAATACGATCAGGATAAGAAATGAGATAATGGTCGCTCTTTTCACAATGCGCTGTCGTTCGTCTTTGCTCATTCCCTGTGTCATGGTAAGGAACACAGGCATGGTGCCCAGCGGGTTGGTCAACGTGAAGAATGAAGTGAAACACAATAAGGCAAATGGAAGTAGTGAGTCCATACGTTTTCTTGTTTTAGTGATTGGTACCTGGTTAAGAGCCGTTTTGAGTCCTCGCATACGGTGGATGAATCCGGCTCTGATTGACGCGCCAAAAATAACAATTCTTCATTCGAGTCAACACTCATAAAGAGAGAAAGTGCATAAATCCTGCTAAAAAACATATAATTCGCTTGTATATTCCAAAAAAGTCTCTACCTTTGCACCGCAATTCAGAAATGAATGCATCAAAGGTTTGATTCGCTAGCTCAGCTGGTAGAGCACAACACTTTTAATGTTGGGGTCCTGGGTTCGAGCCCCAGGCGGATCACCAAAAGAATGAAAGCCGCTGATAATTAACCGTTATCAGCGGCTTTTCTTATTACGCCCGGTACGAACATTCTCGCCATCAGTTAGGACTCTGTAATCATTCTGTATGCCGTACAAGTTGCATTGAAAACAATGTTTTTATGGGTATAACCATAAATAATAGATAGACATGCGCTATATTTGCAGGTGTAATCACAAATACAAGTAACCATGATAGAAAGAGAACTGTATATGAATCAAATCCACCCCTTCATGAACCGTCCGTTTGTCAAGGTGATAGCCGGTATCCGTCGGTGTGGAAAGTCGGTTGTGTTGCAACTGATAGCAGAAGAACTGAAACGTCAGGGAGTTACAGAAGAGCGTATTGTCTATATGAACTTTGAGAGTTTTGAATGGATGGATATCGCTGATGCAAAAGCCTTGTATCTGTATATCAAGGCTAAAGTGGAAAAGACCAGTGGAAGAGTATACATCTTGTTGGATGAAATACAGGAAGTGAAAGATTGGGAGAAGGCTGTCAATTCTTTCATGGTAGATTGGGATGTGGATGTGTATGTAACCGGCTCCAACTCCCGGTTGCTTTCCTCCGAGTTGTCCACCTATCTGGCAGGCAGGTACGTCAGTTTTCATATCATGCCGTTGTCCTTCAATGAATATCTGTTGTTTCACGGCATAAATTCGGACAGCAAGGACGTATTGAGGGAAGAGTTTCAGAAGTACCTTCGTATGGGAGGTTTCCCGGCCGTTCATACGGGCGATTACAGCCTCGAATCTATTTATAAGCTGGTATATGACATCTATTCTTCCGTCATCCTGCGCGACACGGTACAGCGGCACGGTATCCGCAACGTGGAATTGCTGGAACGGGTGGTACGCTTCGTGTTCGATAATATCGGCAGCCGGCTCAACGCAAAGAATATTGCCGACTACTTCAAGAGTCAGCAACGTCGGGTGGATATCAATACTGTTTATAATTACCTGGATGCCTTGCAGGGCGCGTTCATCATCCAGCGTGTACCTCGTTACGACATCAAGGGGAAAGAACAGTTGCAGACCAATGAGAAGTATTTTGTCAGCGACTTGTCGCTGGTTTATGCCGTGATGGGTTATAAAGACCGGATGATTTCGGGTGCGTTGGAAAACATAGTCTATTGGGAGATGAAGCGTCGCGGATATAATACATTTATCGGAAAGCAGGACAGTCGTGAAGTCGATTTCGTAGGCATCCGCAGGGACGAAAAGATTTACGTCCAGGTAACCTATCGGATGGAATCGGACACAACGGTGGATCGTGAATTTGCCCCTTTGCTTGACATTAGCGATCATTATCCCAAATTTGTTGTGAGTATGGATGATGTTTGGCAGGACAACATAGAGGGGGTAAGACACCGGCACATTGCTGATTTCCTGACGGATGAGAATTGGTAGCATCCGGAAAGCAATCTTGCGCGCTATTTGCAGGGACTGGAAAATAAAAAGAGGATGCGTCCGAATGACACATCCTCATCACGTCTGCACGGGAAGAGAGGCTCGA
>ULSY01034741.1_pt1 | contig 19500 bp, 9 predicted proteins | sample 1957201 | NCBI WGS metagenome assembly ULSY01 (sample SAMEA4835723, study PRJEB28245) | human gut metagenome | biome: gut microbiome; material: fecal sample | place: Denmark | collected 2008
ATATACAGTTGTTGCAAATACTGGTATCCACATAACTTCTTTCTCCTTTGAAATTGATTTAAAGGAGAAGTTCCAATTGTGCTTTCATGAATGGTACAACACCGAAAATGGAGAATGGATTTTAGATTTGGTTCAAGAAGTTAACGATGAAACTAACCGGTACTTTTACAATAAAAAAACACTCTTTGAGAATGGTTATTTGCAAATCCTTAAATCTGGTGAGGAATTTGATATACAGGACTTGTATGATGAAGATATTAAGCCCATTATGATAGATGAAGAAATGCAAGTAACCGGGAATATTTTCAAACTTAGTTTCGCTGATAAATCAAATGTCTTGTCGAAGTTTGAGAACAAATGGTTGCCAATTCCATATTTTTTCCATCGTAGTGAAACAAGATTTAAATTTGGTTCGCTTAATTGGAGTCGTTTTAAGCTCTTACCAATATCACATAGCGAGGGAATAAAAAAATATAGAGTCCTGTTAGCCTTGGATACAAGAGCTACGGAGGAAACGGATAAATATGAAGAGTGTCCTGTTTTCCCCGATCAATTTGCAACAGAATTGAAGTTTGACGTTTGCCCACAAGAGTTCCAATTGATGGATTTTTGTTCTCCCAACCCGGAATGGGAATACATAAACGATTATCTGTTTAAGTTGGTACATCCTGAGCTTTCTAGTGTTGGCAAAATAAAGCAAGGACATAAATTAACATATATAGCGACATATTTCTTGTTGATTGACTATATCGCACAAAAAAAGTTATTTCCACAAATCATCCTTTATCGTGACAAAGGGATAGTTGTAAAAGATGTAGATATGGTGGTTGACATAGGAAATTCAAAGACTGCAGCTTTGTTGGTAGAAGACAATTCTAATTTCAACCAAGTTTGTCAATTGCAATTGATTGATTTTACGCAGCTAAATGAGAACAATAAGGGAGAAATTGTGACCTATCAAGAACCCTTTGACATGCGTTTGGCTATGAGGAAGGTCGAATTTGGCGAATTTGGTATTCAGGGAAGCCGTCAGTTTGTATATCCGAGTTTTGTACGACTTGGAAAGGAAGCTATTTCATTAATCCATAGAGCCTCTGAAACAGAAGCCAATCAAGAAAAGTATTCCACCATATCAAGTCCAAAACGTTATTTGTGGGATGGTAAAAGAAGTAAGGAGGAATGGCAATTCATAACGCTTGAAGGAGAAAAGGACAAACATATATTAAATATACCAGGTATTAGCGAGCAATTGCAGAGTAACGGTTGCCTTGCTACAATGGGAATTGGTGGTCAGTCTTACCACTATTCACGCCGTTCAATGATGACCTTTGCTTTTTTGGAAATGTTGTCACAAGCCGAGATGCAAATAAATAGTGATAAATATAGAACCGACCGAGGTGATAAGAATATGCCGCGACGTATAAGACGTATCATTATCACTTGTCCCACAGCCATGTCCAAATTGGAACGTGAAGCATTGGTTAAATGTGCTTCGGATGCGGTTAAATTGCTTAATGAGTTTAATGGAAGCACAGAAAAGAAAGTAGATATTATTCCGTCAATACCTTCTGTAAAGGATAAAGAGAGCAGATGGTATTATGATGAAGCTACTTGTTCGCAGCTTGTTTATATATATGGCGAAGTGGGTTACAAATATAAGGGTAATTGTCAAGAATTCTTTTATCTTTACGGTGAAAAGGAAGAAAATGAAAAGCAGCCTCACCTGACAATCGGCTCTCTTGACATTGGCGCAGGTACTTCCGATTTGATGATTAGCCGTTACACTTACACCTCTGGGGATGTGACAACCATTCAACCGGATCCATTATTCTATGATAGCTATTATTATGCTGGGGATGATATGTTGAATGAACTTATTAAACATGTCATGTTCTTTTCATCAACAAGTGCCCTGCGTAAACATCTCCAAGGGAAAACAGAACAAGAGTATAGACAACTATTACGCGATTTCTTTGGTCCGGACCATACTGGTCAAACAATAGCAGATCGTAGGTTAAGACGGGACTTTAATACACAATATTCAATGCCATTGATGTACAGGTTTCTTGATTTGTTGTCAAAACAGGCACAAAATTGTGTGATACGTTATAAAGATGTGTTCGAAGATAATGAGCCAAACTTGCGTATAAAAAAGAGGTTTGAGGAATTTTTTGGCTTTTCGCTTGAAGATTTGGAATGGATATACGATAGTGAATATGTATCGGAAGTAGTGAGAAAATCATTCGAGCCATTGCTTAAAAAGATTGCAACAATTATGTTTTCTTTTAATTGCAATATCGTTTTGCTTTCCGGAAGACCATCATCGTTAGCTCCAATCAGGAATATATTTTTGAAATATTACCCTGTTTCGCCTAATCGCCTTATTTTGCTTAATGATTATTTTGTAGGATATTGGTATCCATTTAGCGAAAACACAGGTCATATTGCGAATCCTAAGACGATTGTTGCTATGGGGGCGTTGATTGGCTATTATGCTACATCTTTGGGAAATTTAGACCGTTTTGTTCTCGATAAGAGTAAACTCGATGAGAAGTTGAGGCCTGTAATCAATTATATAGAAGCCTCACGTGAAGGTCTGCCAATTGAATATTTCATCACACCGCAGAAATCTTCCGGCGAGCTAATGGTGAGCTCATTGCCTCTCAGACTTAATATTCGACAGCTTGGAATTGACTCCTATCCTTCTCGTGAATTATATGTGATAGATTTCAATGAAAACAAAATAGGTGAACGATTACGGGCTAAAGCCTCCAAAGACGGAATATCCATGACGGATTTGCAAGTGCAGGCAAAAGTAAAAGAGGTTATTGATGACATGCGTTTGCGTCTGCCATATTATGTTACTATCGAACAAGATACTGATAACAAAGAACTGCTTTCCGTGACAGGTATTACAGACCGTAATGGAACAGATATAGGGGATGGATATATCGAAATTAATATTCAAAGTTTAGGTGTTAATAACCAGTATTGGCTTGATACCGGAGCTTTTGAGATACAATAAATGGATTGATTATGATGAAAGACATAAGACTGCAACTCGACATAATAAATCGTGCAATTGACTGGGCCGACAGATATAGCAAAGACACGTTTCCAAGAGAAGAATTAAGGGAATGTCGTCGTCAAATAAAAAGAATAGCCGGTGCGCTGGAAGAGAATTGCTCTGCCGCTGCATACGGGGAGAGTCAAGTGGGTAAGTCCTATTTGATGAGCAGTCTGCTTTCTACCCCCGACAAACCATTTGTCATAGTCAATAAAGGAAGAGAATATAATTTTATAGACAATATTAATCCCAGTGGGGGAAATACCTCTAAAACGGAATCGACAGGCGTTGTTACACGGTTTACCGTGAATAACGATAATGAAAAAATGAAAGATTTTGTGCGGGTTAAAAATCTTTCTGTTGCAGACTTAATTATGTTATTGGCCGATTCATACTATAATGATTTGAAGATAACTCCAGCTTCAATATTGAAGTATGATGAAATCAATGAAAGACTAAAATCATTGAATACAAGGTCAGACATACAGCAAGGTTATCTGACTGAAGATGATGTCAAAGATATTTGTGATTACATTTCCGATACTTTGGGAAGCAATGCTGCGGGGATTGCCCAGTCTGACTTTCGCAAAATAGTATCGAGTCATATTCAATATGTAATGCCAGACCAATGGGTGAACATTTTTTCTTTGATCTGGAATAATAATCCTGAAATTAGCAGGCTGTTTGCATTTCTTATTAATGAATACCGGAAGTTGGATTTTCAAACAGAAGTTTATGTCCCCTTCGATACCGTATTAAGGGAGCATGGCACTTTGCTTAAAATTGAATGGTTAGAGTATCTGAACGCTCCTGTGCCTACAAATACGACCGATATTTGCAATACAGATGTTTACGACAAGAATGGCAACCTGCTTGCTACATCATTTTGCAAGTCTTCATTATCAGCATTGATAGTCGAACTTACATTCATATTGCCACAAAGCATCACAGAGAATAGGACTTTCCTTAATAGAATCGATTTATTAGATTTTCCCGGTGCTCGTTCACGAGAAAAATTTAAGGAACAAGACATTAAAGATGTTTTGTCATCAATATTTAGAAGAGGAAAGGTGGCTTATCTGTTCAACAAATATTCAAATTCGCTTCGTATTAGCAGTGTATTATTCTGTCACCATAATGACCAAAAAAATGAACCGACTCTTGGAGATACCATAAATGAATGGATCGAGCATAATATAGGGAAAACTCCGGAAGAACGCTCAGAAAGTCTTATACGTACTAATGGAGTATCGCCATTATTCTTTATTGCTACAAAATTCAATATTGAATTGGAACGCAACAAACTTGACACTCCGACCAGTAGAGAAAAACTTGAGGAACATTGGAAACGATTCAATACAGTAATACCTGAAATTATCAGGCCAGCCACTTGGTTTGATAAATGGGTGCAGCCATCTGGTATATTCTGTTCGGAAGCGTTTCAAAGCATATACCTTTTACGCGATTTCTATTGGTCTTCCAAGAATCAGGTATTTGATGGTTATATAGAGAACTGTAGTCTTGAAACAGGAATTCACCAGTTTCAGGACTATCCGGACTATTTTGATAATTTGCGGAATAGCTTCGTTAGAAATGCTTTTGTCCAAAAACATTTTCAAAATCCGCTCCAAGCGTGGGAAAGCGTTGCTAGCATAAACAGTGACGGGTCAAAAACAATCATTCGAGACTTGGACAATATATCATGGAATCTGGACAATGCTAGGAAAGAACGGTATCAAAAAGAATTGAGTAGAATCCGAGAAGACATCTTGTCCAAATTGCAAGCCTATTATGAACCGGAAGACAAAGAGCAAAACAATAAAAGAGTTAGGGCGATAATCGGTGAAATACGCCGTAAACTGGATATGTACATAGGAAAACGTCCTGAGATTTTTGGCAATATCATAGATCGGTTGATGATACCTGTTGAGGATATCCGTAAAATAGCATATGATATAGTTGTACTCAAGACGAAAACTCCAAAAGACTTTAATGAGATTATCCTTATTCGAACAATGGCAGGAGTTGACTTGAAGGACAATCGGGAAACAAATATTAAACGGCTGTGCGATTACTATGCTTGCGATGCCAATGTCTTGGAAGAAGAATACCTGAAGAAAGGATTTACTATTGATGACATTGTTACTAATGAATGTAGTATTGCTGCAACGGTAGCAGATGTCGTATCAAGGGAGATACTTGAATATTGGGTAACTTTTATCAATAAACAGGTTAAGGAAATATCGCAATATCTTCCTTATAGTGATGAGGTTGCTCGAATGCTTCAAATGTTGTGTAAACGATTAGGAGTAGAAAAAATCATCTCAAAGAAGATTGATATATATTCACGTATATTCCCAGAAACAGATTTGCCAACTGCGATAGCAGACTTCTCGTCTTTAACTTTAAATAATTTTGTCAGTTCTGTCGGTCGGGAGTACATGAATGCTGATGATATGCAAATGGTGTCGCTAAAAGCTGACATGTGCCGTCTAAAAGTAGAAACGTCCGAAGAATATGTTAATAAGAAACACAAGAAAACGACATTGATAGAAGCATTAAAAGCTTTTGATGATGCTTCAGACCCTGCGACGGTTCCTGCTAATGTCTTTGTGAAACTTCCTTTTTGGGACAACTACCAAAGATGGAAAAACTTTTTAGCAATAGGTCTTCTCTATTCCGCTGACGTGTCGCAACAAGATCCAAAAGCAAATGCGGCAATGAAGGAAATTATCGTAGAATGCGAATCTCTATATAATCATAACTCAAATTAGCCATGATGAAAGCCACATTCTATAATAAACGGCTGCTGTGCTATATAGATGACACAGATTTTACCGACTATCAAGGTATTGGGGCCGACCCAATGTACCTTCGTTATGATAGTGTTTATGGCATTGTGCAAAATCATATAGCCGAAGAGTATCGTGATTTCTTGGCTCGTCCATTTTATGAAGATGGTCTGATTTATTGGTATGTAGCGGAATGGATAGAGACGCCGGTGCAGCTATCAGAGTTGGACAGTAGCAAAAAGGAACATTATGAACAAATCAAGGAAGAAACACTAAAACAATATGCGAATGCATTATCTCAACTGAATGCTGATGAGTACAATATATTATCTTCTGCACTAAAATATATAAATGATGATTTTATTTATTGCTACGATGATAAAGTAGTTCTGGTAGCATGGGGTATGCGGCCGGACACAAATAAACATAAGGTATCGGGTCACTGGGTCAAAGGTCTAAAAAATGAAGAGAAATGCACTATCAGCTTTGATTGTGGAACACAAGGTAAAATCAAGGGACATTTTGGCAAGAATATTCACAGGGAAAAAGGTGTTCGTCTTACGACAAAAGATATTCCGGAAATAATTCCCAACGATGGGTATATTTTTACAAGATGGTCTGCAGATCCTATCGGTTATGAAGTGACAGGAGATATCACTTTTATCGCCCAATACGAGCCGATAGAAATAAGTGAAACAAACAAGCAGCCTGAAGAACAAATTGTCATCAGGTTTGAGTGTGGGGAATATGGGCATATTGATGGCAATGCAAATATTAATATAAATAAGGGTGAGGCTTTAAAACAAGACATGATACCCAGTGTGTACCCCAATGGAGGTTATCGCTTTATAGGCTGGGAACCAAGACTTACTTTTTTACCCTTATACAGTGATATGACATACGTTGCTCGTTTCGAACGAGAAACCATAAGATGTCGTTTTATTTCTGGTGAACATGGATATATAGAAGGTGATTCAGTCCTGACAAAACCCAAAGGAGCAATATTGTTACAATCAGAAATACCGACCGTCAGACCCGAGAAAGGATACAGATTCGTGGGCTGGAGTCACTCTACTAACTGTACCTTAAACCAAGATTGTGTTTTCAACGCACAGTATGAACGAATACTGCCATGGTACAAACGTCTATGGTTATGGCTTACAGGAAAAGGTTGCTTGAAATGGCTGTTGTGGTTCATTCTTGGATTATTGGCTATATTGTTGTTGCTATTCTTGTTGAGAGGATGCAAAAGTTGTTCTTCAGAATATCATAAAGATATATATGGTAATGAAATTTTGGATAACGACTCTGTCATTCCTGCTGAAACGGTACGTGATGCTGATAGAGTCGTCAGTGATAAGAATGGTAAAATTAGAAACATTTATGAAGATGGCCATCTTCCAGATGGAAATGTTGTCTCTCCGATAATCGGTGATGATGGCATAGAGCCTCCTGTCGTAGATAATCAAGGTGCTCCTGATGTCATAGCCAATCGTTTGAATATATATTTTGATACAGATAATCCAGATTTGGATAAGTGGGCACAAGAGTTTAAAGAGCAATATCCCGGTGACCAATATCAAATTATTGGCTGTGACAGAAATGTGCCTATGATTCAAATCATGATACCGGAATCAGAGCGAAACAATATTAGGAATGAATTGTCGGAGCGTATTAAATCCTCCTCATTCTTTGTAGTTGATGAATCAATCATACAACTACAAGGAAATGTTTCTTCTATACAAAATGATGAATTGAGAGGTTGGCACTTAAAGGCCGTCCATGCACAAGAATCGTGGGCTATATCACAAGGAAGTCTTGATATTGTTATTGCTATTGTAGATGATGGGATAGATACGGAGCATCCGATTTTTAGCGGTAAATTATGCAATGCATATAACGTATTTACACAGAACAGGGATTTGAGCTGTGGTCTGGGTCATGGAACACATGTGGCCGGGCTTGCAGCCGGGAATTTACAGTTTTTGTCGGACGGGGTTGGGGGAATTGCGCCGAATTGTAAAATTATGCCCATACAGGTTTTTGATAATGGCATGTGTACCTTTTCATCTCTTGCCAGTGGAATTATGTATGCCATTCATAACGGAGCTAATGTCGTAAATGTTTCCATAGGGCCAAGCTTTAACGGATTGGATCAATTACCATTGGAAGAACAGCAGGAGATAGCAAAAAGTTATTTCAAAAATGAGGAACGTGTTTTTCGCCATATCATTAAGGTTGCCAATGCAAAAAATGCAGTAATTGTTTTTGCGGCGGGCAATGACAATGTAGTGACAGCCATTCTTCCTAATTGTAGGGAAACAAATAATACGATAAATGTTTCGGCTATTACACCCGACCTAAAAGCTGCAGATTTTACTAACTATTCTATTGGAAGCAATGTTTCAGCACCCGGTGTGAGTATATATAGTAGTTTTCCTAAAAAGACGTTTGCCATGTTGGACGGCACCAGTATGGCAGCTCCAATTGTTAGTGGTGCTGTTGCTTTGGCCTTGAGCATAAAACCTGATATTAAAGTAGAGCAAATTATAGGGACAATGCAACAAACAGGAAAGAAGACCGACAGATATGTTCCTCCGATGTTGATCTTAGACAAATTCCTTGAAGCTATAAAAAATGGGGATATAGCCAAAGGTCCTTTGCCGAATAATGCTGCTAACGAATCACAATATTCAGATGAAGCAGATCAACATATGAATGGTGACGGATACAGTGCCATCGAGCAAATGATTGAAGAGTTAAAGGCACAACGAGATATTATAGACAGAAAGATAAACGAATTGGAACAAAAAATAAAATAGAATGGACAACGTAAATAACTATTCATGGAATAAGATGTTAAAGTTCTCATGGGGGCACATTATTGCTTTTATTGCTCTAATATTCATAAGCTATGTAACTTACATGGGTGACTTTTATCGGAATGGTGGCGACTTTGGGAAAGCGGCAATCAATGTGTTGATTATCGACATAGTATTGCTTTGTACTTTTATTGGTGCTCAAATTTTTAAGAGTACTGACGAAAAATTCAGCCGTTCAATACTAATTGAACGTGTATTGATTTGCCTTTGTCCAATCGCGTTCTGCTGGATGATGTTGACTTATAACCATTTTTGGACTGTAATGGGACAGAATGAAGAAATTGAGACTAAATTCAATCAAGCAATCAGCAAATCTAAACAACTGTTTATTGATTACAAAGCCTATGCAAATGACAGAATCGAGAAATATGACCGGTTTCTTACTTCTGTCATACATAACAAGGATAAAGATGTCGCAACTTATCACCAAATAGGTTTTTCTGGTATTGATGACCAAATGCAAAAGCAAAATTATGTAAGGACATTGCAACTTCAACTTTTGTCGCAAAATACAGATAGTCTTGAATATGTGGCAAATAAATGGATTGATGGAGCTAGTCAGGGAGCAAGTGTATGGAATGCTTTTCTTGTGGGAAATGTGAAAGAAATATCAATGGCCATTACAGGTTGGAATAAGACACTTACCTCATATTCTAAACCAGTGCTCAGTAACGAAGCCAGATTAAAGAAAGAAATAATTGCTTTTGGTGATGACAACAGTGCTATTAGTGATGCAATAGAAGATCTTACAGATTTGAAACAGATATACATGACAGAAAAAGCCATCAATATTCAAACAATTTGGACCGGTGCAATACTGTTCATTATGTTGTTATTTCCATATCTATTGCAGAGCAGAAACACTAAAGCGCGTGGTGTTTATCGTTTATTGCCATTCTCCAGTTATTCTCATACAGCAGAAGGAGAGAAAGTAAGATTGGATAATGTGAAACATGAAGAAATTGATGATAATACTGTAATGCAAAATAAATCAGACGATGATATTTATAGTGGAACCTTCTAAGCACAAATATTATGGCAACAAAAAAGGAGTTATTGAAGAACATTCAAGGTTACAGCCCAGAGGAAATAGCGGATGCTATTCGTGCAGGGATTGTAACATTGTACGAACTTGGACATGATACGGAGGGACAATTTACACCTTTACTAAAAAAACAAGTAAAGGAAATATTGGCGCGACCGACCACTCCGCATGCTGGGTTGGTGATAACATCTCATGATTCTACAGAAGGAATGGTCAATAAGCAATCATCTATGGATGCAAATGATGAAACCACTTTAGAGGGGAATCCTTTGGAGAATGCACTATTTATAACACCGTCTCAAGATAATGAGAGTGGCAATGAAAATAAAGGAATAGAAATCAATTATATAGAAACCAAAAGCAAACCTGGCATGTTCAGAAATCCATTTTCATTTAGAGGTAGGATTAGAAGGCTGGAATATGGGCTTTCGGTCATAATCATGGTAATTGTGAACACAATCATGCAAGTCATACTTAGTGTAGTTGAAAGTTCAAATGGCTCCGAAGGCTTAATAATTCTATACTTTGTGCTTCTAATTCCTTATTGCTGGTTCTCGCTTGCCCAAGGAGCCAAGCGTTGTCATGACAGAGGAAATTCAGGATGGTATCAAATCATACCGTTCTATGGGCTATGGATGCTGTTTGCAGATGGAGAGGAAGAAACTAACGAATATGGCGAGTGTCCTAAATAAATAGAATAACATAGTATGGTAAGTAAGCAAAATATATTGGATAATGTAGCTGAATATTCAGCTGAACAACTTGTTGAGTATATTCAACAAGACGTTGTTACTTTTGATGAATTGATAAAAGACACTGATGGCGAATTTGATGCCATTAAGCGTAAAAGAGTTAAAGAACTGCTTGAACATGCAGATGAATATGCATGGGAGAAGGTTCAGAATGAAAATACTATCGAAGTAGCTCAATGGTATTTAGATACGTTCCCCAATGGAGCTTATCGTAGTCAGGCACGCTCTATAAAAGCCGAAATAGAAAGACAAAAAGAGGTTGAATATATTCGAAAAATAGCTGATGATGCTTGGGCATTAGTTGATAAAAATGACAGCAAATCACTAAGAGAGTTTATCGAAAAATTTCCAAATGACAATCACGTTGAAGAAGCTACCCAACTCATTAATCAGCTTGTATACTATGAAATGATGGGTGTCAATGCGGACACCCTTGTCAGTCAGATTCATAACTTTCAAGCAGATAAAAATCTGACTATTGAGCAAAAAGACAATAACATAATAGATACGATAGAGGATTATATAAAAGGCAATAAGATTACAAAAAATGATTTTCTTGCAAAATTGTCCGACGATCACAATCTATTAAGTTCAGGTGTGGTAAAGAGATTAATCAATCAAGGTATAATCCTTACAAGTGATATATTAAATCTTGGCATTGAAAAAGCTTTTATCCAACGTATGTTTAAAGGTGATAGTGCAATCACATTTCGCACACCAGAAAAGTTAGACCGGATACACAAACAATCGACAGAAATCTATTTTTGGGGAATTCCATCTTCTGGAAAAAGCTGTGCATTAGGAGCAATATTAAGTGTTGCTGCAAGTGGACGAATTGCGAAATCTATGGATCCTGATACCAGTTCACAAGGTTATGGATATATGACAAAGTTGATAGACCTTTTTCAAAATGGTGAGATTGGAACACTATTAGAAGGAACGCCTGTAGACTCTTTTTACGAAATGGGATTTGATCTCGTTGATAAAGAAAATAGAATTCATCCAATAACATGTATTGATATGGCTGGTGAATTGATGCGATGTATGTATAAAGAAAATGCAGGTGATCCAATGTCCGATTCAGATATTGAAATGCTTGATACAATGACCAAGGTGTTGATAGATAATCGCTCAACAAATAGAAAAATGCACGTTTTTGTCATTGAATATGGAGCAGAAGATAGAAAATATGAAGGGTTACCTCAAAAAGTCTATTTAGAAGGTGCTGTATCATATATAAAAAATACAGGTATCTTCAAGAAGGATACGGATGCCATATACATCATGATAACAAAAGCTGATAAAGCAAAGAATAATAGTTTATCATTTTTTAATAAATATATAAATGATAGATATTTAGGATTTTATAATGGCCTTGAGCAGATTTGCAAAGACAATGAAATAAACAAGGGGCACGTGGAAAAGTTGGCATTTTCATTAGGAGATGTTTGCTTCCAAAATTTTTGCAAATTTGATGCCCGTCCAGCGGAGAACGTAGTAAATCTTATTTTACAACGTTCTGCAAGTTTCAGGGGTGGCAAACGCGGTTGGTTTGAAAGAAAATTAAAAGGATAAAACATATGAAATTAGGTTTTATTTTAAAAACGACAAATAGTGGAGATGGAGAGGCCTTTTCCATCAACAAGGAGGAAAGTTGGGTAAAATATGCGACTGAAGTACGTTCATATATCAAAGAGCTTCATAATTTTGATGGGACGAGTAAAACTGTTATTTTAGTTCGTTTCCATGGCAGTGATGGATATATGATTTCCATAATTAAAGCTCGCCCGGAAGGAAGTGGAAGAGAAAATGACAATACGGCAGCATGGATCCATTTTCCTGCTAAAATAAAAATATCAGAAGACGAAACCTACAATATAATACAGTTCGTAACAAATGAGCTCTCTGCAAGAAAGGGCATTAATAGAACAATATTAGAAGAAGTATTCTCAAAGGAATACGAAGTAAAGAAAACACTTTTAACTGCTACAGAGTTTATTAGATCTCCCAAAGAAGGATGTATCGGATATAGATATTACGGAGGAAAGGGAAGTAATTTCCAATTAAAGGAACTCTTAGGTGATTCTATAGCGCAATCTGTATATAATAAATATAAAGGTATATTCTTTATAGACCGTCTCTCGGAAATAATAATGGATTATAAAGAAATTCAAACCGATATCTATGAGATTTGCACGATAAACCCTCCACAAGGCATAAAATATAATTTTACTCCATATATAGGGGGCATACCTTTCACAGCGCCAATTGAAATTACAAAGAATGATTTGGTACCAATTGTCTTGAAAAAAAACGGATATGCTGACGTTAAAAAGGAAATATCTGTTTCAAATCCAAATATCAGCATAGAGCCTAATGAGTATCGTCGTTGCATACAAAAAGCATGGTTTCATGCTTATGATTGTGAGAACAAGGAATCATTAACTTCAAAAATATTTATAAAAGTTGATGGACAGTATTTTTTTAATAATGAAGTTCTTTATGTTACTGAAAATCTGAACACCTATCATGTTGTTGAGATTCAGTGCAATGGATATGAACCCTACAAAAATAATATCGTAATCAATGATAATATTTGTATTGGTCTAAATGCGGAAGAACACGAAAAGACGTTTGTACTTCCTGAACAGGATGGCAACGGGCTTGATGCACATGCGACAATCATTATAAAAACCAAAAAGAACTCCCAACCAATGCCTCTTAAAGGATATACAGTGGAGGAAAACAATTTTTTGCGTTATAACAATAATATAGTTTTAAAAATAAAATGGTTTTTCATCGGATTTATATCTCTATTCGTAATTGAAGCTTTATATCAAGGCTATGTCGCAATGGATGAGTTCTTTGACAATCACGAATTTCAATTTGCTTGGCCTTTTATTGTAGAAAAGGATACCAAAACAACTACGGATGACGAAACAGGCACCAGTAAACCAGAGGTAGAACAATCGGAAATCACAAATTTAGATAACAAAGCTATAGAATATTTGAATAGGCATGAAGCTTGGATTAAGGATAGTCTTGAGGTTTATGAAATTACAAAAGGCTTGTTTGATGCGATGAATGCTTTTGAATTAGAAATACTTACAAGTGAAAAATATTCAATACTTATGCAAAGTGATAGATTCTCAAGGATTTCCTATGCTGCTCAAGAGTGTCTTGAACGAAATATTGATGTAAAAAAAGGAACAAGTAAGGGGCATTATAACAATAAATCAACAGATAATAAAATAACCGTAGATGATTATATTCAATGGTTACAAAATGCTCCGCACGAAATAAAAACAGAGAAAAATCCAATAAAGACAAACCAAAAGAGTCAGATAACTAATCAACCTATAAAGAGTTCTCAAAGTTCTACATCAACAAAAACAGCTCCTACTAAGAATACAAGAGGCGGTTTATAATTGAATAACATAAAACGACAAAAAATGAAGACGATATTAAAAATAGGCATATTGCTGGTAGCATTAATACTGGCTGTCGGTGGAATCATAATTTATGCTAAAACAAAGGTAAATCCACCTACGACACCGAAACAAATTGATGTTTATAGTTCGGACTTGGCTCAATGTAAGATAAGTCTGCAGAACGCATCAAAGAAGGAATCTGTCGATTCGGTATTTTTTACCATTATTGACCGTATAAGGATATACAGTCAGGAAGGCAAAATACGTGATGCGGTAACCAATAAGGAGTTGGACGATGCTGTTGGCATTTATATGCCAATGTATCTAAGAAGATGCTTTGAGAAGTTTGAACAATCAGTATGGTATGATTCTGATCATGCACGAATGTTGGTTGAAATTGCGGACTTGCGAAAAATAAAGCATAGTGATAATACAAATGTTATTGATAATTCGACACAGGATTCTCTAAATATTATAATTCAGACTATTAACCGGTATAAACAAGCTCGTAGAATAAGCAAAAGCACAAGATTTACAGGTGTATCGAATGCACAATTTGTCATAAGCCAGGCTAGGCTGCTTGCTAATGATAAATACCTTTCAAACTGCACCGACTTAAAAAATGCACTAAACTCTGTGAGGAGCGAAATTGCCCAATCACATTATAGATATATAAGTGCGCAAGTCGAGAAATTGTCTCAATATCGATATTTCGGTCAATCATATTACGACAACACCTTGGTGCCTCAAGTAGATGCTGCTGTGACTGAATATGACAACAAAGCTGTGGCTTTATATGGTAAGAAACAGAATGTTGAACCATTATGGGCTCGTGCTCGTGGTTACTATGATCAAGCAAGTTCATATTACAACAATTAAATAAAATAGCCATGAAACAAATTATTTTCTTATTGTTCACATCGTTAATCCCTGTTTCTTTAATGTTAGCACAAGACATTGAGGAGGTACGAGACTCGGGTTTACCAAAAGATACAGTGCCTCACGTTGTATCTGTAACCACTGATGAAGATGTTACAATCCGAGAAAGTTATTATCAAGAATTGATGGCAGATAGAGACTCTTTTAGAGTAGTGGAAAATAAATACTTGGACTTAGAAATGAATTTTAATAAATTGAAACTGCAGTACCAATCTATAAAAGATAGTCTTTGTTTATACAAAAAACAATACAATGATGCTCAAAGACAAATCAAATGTTTAATGGATAGAACAATAAAAGGCGATAAAGCACTTATCAGCATGGCGTCCAATTTCATATATATACCATACGAAGCATATAGTGTAGATAGTATAGCAATACCGGCCTATGAGTCTGCACAGGATTCGAAATTAAAGCAACAATATGATATAAGATATCAATTACTGAAAAATTATAAAGTAAATGTCCGTGAAACAGTAGAATTACTGAGTGACATCTATCAGGAAGCCCAGAATCCCTTTACCAAAGGCGATCATAGTAATGAACTGATAAGCAAGATAACTCAAAGTCGCGTTTATGCCAAATACAAAGAATATGATGATTGGATAAATACATATTTGGGGTATATGCTAACAGAGGTAATTGGTTATTTGGGAAATTTTGAAAAACAGGTAACCGCTCAAAAAATAAGAGCAAAAATTGACGAATTAAAGAGATGCATTAAAACAGAAGATAGCCTATGAAAACAATACTTTTTACCATATTAATGCTTTTAGCATTATCTTGTGGAATAAATTGTCAAGCACAAACCCTTAAAGAACATGTCAAACAGCATCAAGAAGAACTTGAAGAAAGGCAACGAGTAGAGAAAATGAATTATGAAAAGGCATGTCAGAAGGGTACAATTGAGGCATATAATGAATATCTCAAAATGTATCCTCATGGAAAATATGTCAAGGAAATAAACAACCGTATATCAGATTATGATTTATGGGAAAAAGCGAAGTCTGCTAATACCATTGCCGGTTATAATGAGTATGTCAATAAATCGAAATGCAGAATTTATGTAAATCAGGCCAATGAAGCTATCGCAGAGTTGCAGTCTGTTTCTATATGGCAAATTGTCAAGAACAGTGATAAAGAAGAGAATATTGAATATTTCATGCAAAAATACCCGAAATCATCCTGTATTGAAGCAGCACGAAAACGCATACATGAAATTAAGGCCGTAAATTATTATAAGAATGGTGAGTTTGCAAAAGCATACGATGAATTTAATAATGCTGGTGGAAGGAATCATTTGCAAGAGGCAAACCGTCTGCTTTATGACAAATGTACAGAGTTCCATGAATACAGTGCTCTTACAAGTTATTCTGAACAGGAAGAGTTTAAGGCATTCTTACAAAAATATCCTAATAGCGAGCATTATAACACGGTATCGAATATGCTTGCTGTTTCAATGGCTAAAAACTTTTCGATGTATGTCGGAGATCATACTGTCAACCAAGCTTTGTCATACGCAAAAGATGACGACACAAAGAATATAGTAAAATCATACGCAAAACAGGTAAAGAAAAATTACTCGGAATATAAACGTAACCAACGTAAAGCGCGAATTGCGGACAATGGAGGGGATTTCAATTTTGGATTAGAGCTCTTAGATTCTGGCATGAATATGCTCTTGTGTGACAGAAGAACGCTGAATATTGGTTACTATAATGCAGGCATCAATATGCGTGTGGGTAATTTCAAAGCCCCTGTACAGTTTGAAATAGGTGTAAAGCCCGGTGTAATATTGTATGCAACATATTATTCCGGTAAGGCCTATGATCCGAAAGTAAGATTCCATTTGCCTGTAAGTGCTAAACTCAAAGTGAATTTGTGTAATATAGGAAGCAAATCAAAACTTTATGTAAGTGCTTTAGGTCACTATAATGTTGTTCGCAATAAAGATATTGAAGGTCGATTAGCTGTTGGCGGAGGGTTAGGTTTAGGATGGCGTCATTGGGATTGGATAGTATATTATAAACAGGATTTGGAAGAAAATGCAAGCAGTTCTTATCTAGATGTAGATAATAACAAATACATTGGAACCTCTCTAGCGTACTATTTTTGAATAGAGATATTCAGTAGGTAGCATAGAATTCGTAGACTGATGTATATACTTGATAAAGTGGATGCTATAGACTTCTATAAAGTAGCAAACAGTTCTTGTCAGCAAATGTAAGGTTGACAGGAATGGTTTGCTATTCTAGGGACTGTTTTCCGGATAACTTATAATGATGGAATTATACGACGGTCCCTAATAAATATTAGTGCCCATGTATCAGCCAGTTATTTGTGTAAACAAATTGAGTGCGAGATATAATATATAGTAATCAAAAGTATTTTTTTTATGAAAAGGTTTTACTTTCTAACAATGCTTATTGTGCTAGGGATACAGGTCTCTCTAGCCCAAAATATCAAACGTCCTGATTCTTACAATTATAGTCGTGGCGTTGAAGCGATTCAGAACAACAATGTGGAAGAAGCCCTTGAGTATCTGAATAAGGAATTGAAAGACAATCCGGATAATGGATATGCATTGGCGTGGATTGCAGCTGTGAGAAGTTATCAGGAAGAATACGGTCGTGCCTTGACAGCAGCAGATCTGGCTATAGAGCATATCCCCAGGAAAGATAAACAGTATAAGGCTTTTGCGTACATTGTTCGTGCAGCAGTTTATGTGGAACTTGGGGAGAATGAGAAAGCCTTGGCAGATTTCACGTCTGCCATAAAAGAGACTCCTGATGATGTTAATGTATATGAGAAGCGAGCAAATCTGTATTACTATATGGAAAAGTATGATTTGGCGGATAAAGACTATCAGACAATCATATCCATTGCCCCTGGAAATGTAATGGGCTATATGGGAATAGGACGAAATGCTAACGCTGAAAAAAGGTATGAGGAAGCTATTGAACAATTTAGCTATGTGACAAAATTGGCTTCAGATTATTCTTCCGGATATTCTTTTAGAGCTGAAAGTCTTATCGGATTGAAGAAATATGATGAAGCAATTAATGATATTATTCATGCGTTGGATATTGATTACGACAATAAAGCATTCTATTTGATGATGGAAGTGGCTGATTCTGCAATGGTACCATTGGTAGCAAAATTAAAAATTCAATCGATTAAGAACCCCAACAATGATTTTTGGCTTTACTGCTTAGGTGTAGTATATGAGAATAACGGCGCTTATAAAAGGGCTATAACATACTATACTGATTGTCAAAAGAAAAATCCATCGTCTGCAACTGCTTACAGGATTTCAAACTGCTACAGTAAAATAGGAGACTATGCTTCCGCATTGCAGCACATAGACAATGCCATTGTTTTGGATTCAACGGACTATGACTATGTTATGGCAAAAGCAAATATTCTGTACGAATCAGGTGATGCGAAAGCCGCTATTTTAGAATTAGGTAAATATGTTGCTCATAATCCGGAGTATTATGGCTATTATCGACGTGGCTGGTATAAGGATAATAGTCGTGATGTTGATGGCGCCATTGAAGATTATACGATGGCAATAGTCTTGCAGCCAGATTACGCATACGCTTATCTGGGACGAGGAGACATGTATGCTTTAAAAGGAGATAGTAAATCAGCGGAGGCAGACTATCAAAAAGTCATAGAACTGGACGCTATTCCGAGCAATAGTTCTTGTGCGCAGTATGCTTATTTGGAACTGGGACAAAAGGAAAAGGCTGTCGAGTTTATGAACAATGTCATTGAGAAAGACCCTAACGATGCCGGAAATTATTATGATGCCGCCTGTCTGCATTCAAGAATGGGCGAATTAGATAAATCAATAGAATTTCTACAGATAGCATTGGAAAAAGGTTTTCGTCGTTTCTCTCATCTTGAAATGGATGATGATTTGGATGCTATACGGGAACTTCCGAAATACAAGGAATTAATCCGGCATTATAAAAGCATCTTTGAAACAGAGATAGAAGATAAAATGCAGGCTACTTCTGTTTATGAAGAGCAGACTGTTGAAATACCATTTAGCAAAGAAGACGGTGTTTGCAAAGTGAAATGTACAATCAATAATTTGCCTCTGTATTTTGTTTTTGATACAGGAGCGACAGATGTTTCACTTTCATCTGTCGAGGCAACATTTATGATGAAAAATGGGTATTTGAAATCATCAGACATTATCGGAAAACAGAATTACACGATGGCCAACGGTGAGGTAAGTGCAGGCACAGTTATTAATCTTCGTAATGTGAATTTCGGAGGATTAGATTTGGATAATATACGCGCCTCTGTCGTACACAACCAAGTTGCTCCTCTTTTATTAGGACAATCAATTCTGGGTCGTTTGGGAAATATTGAAATCGACAATGCAAAAAGAGTTTTGAGAATTACATATAAAAAGAAAGTAGAAGAATGAAAATGGAACAGAAAATCAGTAGATTGAAAATAGTATTAGCGAAGAAAAAGAGAACTAATCGTTGGCTTGCTGTCCAATTAGGGAAGAATGAAGTCACTATATCAAATCATTACTGTCCACTAAAAATCGCAAATAGTTCTTTGAAATA
>ULSY01011539.1_pt1 | contig 19360 bp, 17 predicted proteins | sample 1957201 | NCBI WGS metagenome assembly ULSY01 (sample SAMEA4835723, study PRJEB28245) | human gut metagenome | biome: gut microbiome; material: fecal sample | place: Denmark | collected 2008
CGTCTGAAACATAAGTGCATGCATAATCAAATACTGCGATGGATGAAAATGTCCGATTGTGTTCCAGTTGCACATTTTTTCAGTTGGAAATACATTTCTGTAATTCATCGGTTTCTGGATTCCCTCATCCAGATGATCGTACACATAATTACAGATGATCAGATCCGGGTACTGTGCGACTTCAAAACTTTTTATTTTATCTAACATTTTCAGATAAGCATCACGGTCGAACCAGTCGTCGGAATCCACGACTTTATAATAAAGTCCATGCGCCAGCTCCAGCCCTTTGTTCACACCGGAACCATGACCGCCGTTTGGCTTATGCACCGCTTTTACAATGTTTGGATAAAGCATTTCGTATTCATCTGCGATCGCACCTGTCCGGTCGGAAGAACCATCGTCAATAATGAGGATCTCGACATCCTCGCCGCCCACCAAAAGTGAATCCACACATCTTCGCATATAATTTTCTGAATTGTAACATGGGATTGTAAATGTGATATATTTCATTTGGAATGACCTCCGCTATACTCTGTAACATTTTTACTGTTAACGAGTATAACGGTTCATTCTTAAAATACACATGGATTATTCTAAAGAAAAGGTAAAGATTACCTATACAAAATGTTAAATCTTCAATAATTCGATCATAAACAGCCAGACCAGTCCATAATAAGTGACCACTGCTACCAGATCATTCACGGTTGTGATAAGTGGTCCTGACGCGACTGCCGGATCGACTTTGATCTTATGGAAAAGCAGTGGGATCGTTGTTCCGACAAGGCTCGAGATCACCATCGCAAGCATTAAGGAAACTCCCACACAACCTGAGATCAAAAACGAATAGGAAAGCGCATTTCCTTTTATGAAACACACATAAAGCCCGATAAATACAAATGCCATAATTCCAAGAAACAGTCCATTTGCAAAACCAATGCGCATCTCTTTCAAAATCAGTCCAAATTTATCTTTCCGGTTTAAATTCTCATCCATCAGCACACGGATTGTCACAGCCAGCGACTGGGTTCCGACATTTCCTGCCATATCTAAAATCAATGACTGGAAACACATCACAATCGGGATCACTGCAACGACCGTCTCAAAAATTCCAACAACCGAAGATACCACCATTCCCAAAAACAGCAGGATGATCAGCCACGGGAGACGTTTTTTCATACTCTGAAACGTCGTCTCCTCCAAATCTTCTTCTGCAGTAAGACCGGCTAACTTCGCATAGTCCTCTCCCATCTCTTCATCCACGGCTTCCACGATGTCGTAAGCTGTGATGACTCCTAAGATTTTTCCTTCCTCTGACAATACCGGAATGGAATCCTCTGCGTAGTCTTTTAACCGTTCGATACACTCACTGATTTTCTCATGTGCTCCCACATACGGATAGGAAGTCGAGATCAGATTGTCCAGATCCTGATAATCTCTTGCCACGATCAGGTCTTTTAAGTCGATTGCTCCATAATACTGCTCATTTTCATCTACTACATAGATCGTTGAGATATTATCGTTCTCTCCCGCCTGACGGATCAGCTCATGCGTTGCCTGACGGATGTTCAGATTCTTTCCTATGACGATAAAATTCGTTGTCATTTTGCTACCGATCTCATCATCTTCATAAGATAAAATCAGTTTTACATCTTTTTCCGCATCATCATCCAGCAGATCGACGATCCTGGTCTTAGTGTCCGCATCCAGATTCTCCAGAACATCGACCGCATCATCGGAATCCATCTCCGAAATGACTCTGGCAGCATTTTCCAGGTTGATCTCCTGCAAATACTCTGCCGCATCCTCGGTATAGGAAAGGATTTCCGCAATATACTCCTCTCCAAGCAACGGATAGAGTTTTTTTCTTTCCTCCGGTGTCATCTGCTCCATTGCATCCGCAATGTCGCTCTCATGATAATCGGAGATTTTTTCGAGCAATTCTTCTTTTCCAAGATTGCTTCGGAATAATGTTAATAATTCTTCTACATAAGTCGGTTCTTTTAATACTTCTTTTTGCATTTCTGCCTCCTGTTCTCCCTGAAAAAAGGGCATAAAAAACCACCGCTTTACTTCCAAGCAGCATGTGTAAGTTCCTGCTGTTATAGTTCATGACAATAGATTGTCCGCGAAGCGTGCACTCTATTGTATAGGCTTGTAAACCGGTGGTTTCAGAAGGCATATTCTATTATCACAGAGGTCAGACGCCCACAGACATCTGCCCTGTGCCAAAGCATTCAGAAAATCCATCGGTTTTGTTCTTTCGCCCCGCACTATCACAACTGTCCATGAATGTCACCTCCTAAAAAATTTCCATTGCTATTATATAATCGTGACCGGAAATGGTCAACTCATTTCTGCCTCATTTCTATCTGTCTTTCATAAATGCCTCAATCTCGTCCGGATCACGGATAATTGCCTCTGAGAGACACTCACAGCCGTTCTCTGTGATCAGAAGATCATCCTCGATACGGATTCCAATCTCCCATTCGTCAATGTAGAGTCCCGGTTCATCAGTAATGATGGCACCCGGTTGTAATGTTTCATTGCAAGCCGCTGTGACATCATGCACATCGATTCCAAGATGATGGGATACGCCATGCATATAATAAGTATCAATCTCGTCCTCTTTTTCGATCAGACCGAGTTTCATGCAGCCTGCTGCAAGCACTTTCTTTGCAATCTCATTTAACTCTTTTAACGTCATGCCCGGTTTTGCAGTCTTTGCAACCTCACGGTTTGCAGCTAAAACAATGTCGTAAACCTGTCTCTGGCGCTCTGTGTATGTTCCGTTTACCGGATAAGTTCTTGTGATATCTGCGCAGTATCCGCGGTATTTTGCCCCGAGATCCATCAGCAGTAAAGAACCATCCTCACAAATGTCAAGGTTTGTGTCGTAGTGAAGCATGGTTCCGTTCGCACCGCTTCCTGCGATGGTAGGGAATGCAGTTCCCTCCGCTCCGTTATAGCGGATCATGTATTCAAAATCAGCCTGTGCCTGATATTCTGCCATTCCCGGCTCTAAATGTTTCATCACATACTGCAATGCTTTATCGGTAATGCCGATCGCCTCCCGCACAAGTGCTACTTCATCCCCGTCTTTTTGCATACGCAGTTCTGCGATCACCTGCGAAATATTTTTCACTGCATGTCCCGGATATTTTTCTGCAAATTCTTTTGCTTTGATCATATTGTAATCCGGCATGTCCTCAAACTGATATCTGTAACAGTCAAAATACAGGCTGTCGATATCTTCCCTTGCCATCATGCGGTCAACAGCGCCCTCAAAAGAATCTAAAAACATCACATTATCGATACCGGAAATCTCTTTTGCCTCATCCACTGTCACTTTTCTTCCGTACCAGCGCTCCTGTGTCGGGTCTGCTTCTTCGATAAATAGAATCACCTGCTCCTCTTTCAATGTCTTTTTCATCAAAAGAATCATATGGTCTCTTCTTAATCCTGTCAGATAAAAAAAGTTTCTGTCTGCCTCAAATGGTGCATATTCATCTGCACTCACATGGCTCTCAATCCCGGAAAATAAGATCAACGCTGACTGTCTCTCCATTTTCTCAAAAACCTGTTTTCTTCTCTCTGCAAAATTCATGGTTGTTCTCCTCTTTTTTCAATCATCTATTGACAGAAACTCAAATCGTATTTTCTGTCATAATAAAGGCAGGTTCTTTCATCTCTGAAAAAGCCTGCCCGAAAAACTTATTGGTTGTCACCTATGCCTCTGCGCTCATCTGGATTCTCGTTGTGATCTCTTTTACTTCAGCCATCAAAGCAGAATACATCTCCATCTCAATTCCAACCGGCGACATATGCGGATGCTCCTGTTTCATACGGTATGCCTGTACCAGTAAACTTCTCTTCACATCTTCAAGTTCTAAAAGCTGCTCTCTGCTCATAACCAATCTCCCACATAACATATTTTCATTTACAGTGCACTATATCTCGTACGTGCGCCTCAACTATAATAGCATATATGGTAGATTTTAGCGCATGAAATTCATCGGCAAAAGTAACAATATTTTTTCTGACATTTGGCACATTTGTCTATTGCCTGAAAAATTTTCATCACTTTTTACAATTGCATCAGCGTTTGCAGTGCCTCATTTTCTACAATACATTTTCCGTGTTCTTTTATAAATGCAATTTGTCCGACCTCAGCATAACGGCAATTGTTATATTCTACAATTGTAAACGCAAATGGCCGTAATTCTTCCCTTGAAAAATGGATCAGATCCATCACAAGATAGTATTTTTGCTGGAATTTATAAAGACTGCTTGTAGGCATTTTTTCTGTAAATGGTGCCAGACGGATCAATCGCAGCATTTCATCCAGACTGGAAAACTCCAGACTAAACGGAACCGATGTCTCAAAAATTTCATTGTCCTCTTTCTGCTCAGTACCATTTGCATCTTCTGTCTCTGTCTTTTTTGCATCCTGGCTGTGCTTTGCCTTATATTTTTCGAGGAAATCATCGATAGCACTCTGTTTTTCCTCTTTATTCATCTGCCGAAATTCTGATAATTTTTCCGGTGCGAGCTGGTTCATCAGCTGTCCGACCGTATCCACAAGATTCTTAAAACTCATCTCGGAATCTCCGCCAAACGTGATCGCCATGCTGTGATCCTGCAAAAGTTCTGCCTTCACTACCGGTGAAATATTCTGCATACTGATATTGCCCTGCTCCTCTACCAGTTCCACCACCGCACGCATAAACTCCTGCGTCACCTCGGTATTTCCAATAATCTCATCAATATTGTATCCCATTTCACGGATTTCTTCTTCAGACAGTGCACATCTGATCTTATTTTCACCTAATCTCTCAATTTCCATATGTATTACCTTCTAAAACATCTTTCCGATGCTTTGCAATCCAAAAATACTTTATACCTTTCGAATGGCTTTGCATTCTTGGAATGCTGTTTCTTCTTATAAAGAATATGTTGTTATTTTCACAGCTATTATCCTATTTTTTTATGCATTTGTAAATAGGGTTTCGATTCCACATATCTGCCACAAAATAGGTCAATGCTGTCCATGTATACACGGAATAGAAAATGCCGTACTCATCAACACCGTCCTTTAAAATTTTCTGCGCCTGCTCTTTTGTCAGAAAAGAAAAGCCGTCAAAACACTCGCTTCCCTCTGCACCGTCCTGTGACATACCTGTCAAAGTATCCCGGTTTAACACGATTTTCACAAGTGCGTTGCTCTCATCCGTCATTCCCGGTGTGCTGAAAAGGCATGGATTGATCACTTCCAGTTCATCCGTATCCAAAACCTCTATTCCGGTCTCTTCCCTCAGTTCTCTTTTCGCAGTCACAAGCAATGGTTCGTCTTCCTCTTTATCTGCCGGATCGATCAGTCCCGCCGGGACACTTAACAGAAATTGTCCTGCCGGGTAACGGAATTCACGGTTCAACAACAGTTTTGGCTCACCGTTGGATGGATTCCAGATCGTGATGCAGCTCACCGCATCCGGAAGCATATTTTGAAATTCTTCCGTAGACTTCACTGCCACCAGATCATCTGCACTCCGTCTTGTTGCATTATAGTAATGCCTGCCTTCGGCATACTGAAGATCAAATACTTTGATAAACTTTGTTTCCAACAGCGTTTTTATATTCTGTTTTGTGATTTTGGGACGCATAATAAACTTCCTTCCTTAACCGATGATTGCGAAACTCCTTTACACAATACTTTACATTGTTCTATATTCAGGAATTTTATAAAAATATACTCTGTTTCATTTTTACAATAATTTACACCCGATAGCGGTTCAGGCAGGAATAAATTTCCTGAATTCTTGGGATTGCGTATCCACCGGAGATAACGCCATGCTCTGCGGCAAATACCATTCCTTCCTGCTCTAACTTTTGTTCTAACCACTGTGCCGTTTCTGAAATGGTACGCTTTCCATCCACCAGATGTTCCACAGTATATTTCAAAAGCAGTCCCAGTGCCGCCGTCTGCTCGCTGTCGATCAACTGCTCGATATAGCGCAGGTCGACATTCTGTTTTCCAAGCATAAAGCCATCCACACCAAGCGTCTTTACCTTCAAGCGCTCCGGCTCGCCTTTTTTCACTTCTCCGCTCCGGTAGTCCCTGCGTTTTACCGCTCCATTCCTGTCTTTTTCCATGACACGGTGGCTATCCGGTAAAACAAATGGTTTTGCTGTCTCCTGCATGATTGGAAATTGTCCACACAGGTTCTTTGCTTTCTCTGTGATATCCACAGGTTCATACTGATCCATCTGGATCACAGTGTCTGCAATGTGGAAAAATGCTCCCGAACTTCCCGCAACCAGAATGGTAGAAATTCCTGCTTTTTCATACAGATCCTCTGCTCTGGATAAAAACGGTGTGATCGGCTCTTTGTCCGGGCTTACCACTTTCTGCATAAACGCATCCCGCACCATAAAATTGGTTGCAGAAGTATCCTCATCCAGCAAAAGCAGTCTGCTGCCAGCCTCAACCGCTTCCACGATGCCAGCCGCCTGGGACGTGCTTCCACTCGCATCAGCAGTCGAAAAATCCTTCGTATCCCTGCCGTTTGGAAGATCATTGATAAACATGGAAATATCTACATTTTTGATAAATCTTCCGTCCTCAGAGCGGAGCTTTTGTGCCGTTTCATCTGCGATCACATATTCCCTGCCATCTCCGGCAATATGATTGTATACGCCTAATTCCAACGCATTTAAAAGTGTAGATTTTCCATGATAACCGCCGCCTACGATCATGGTGATCCCTTTGGGAACTCCCATTCCTGTAATCTTCCCCCGGTGCGGCAGTTCTAATGTCACACGCATTGTTTCCGGAGAAACAAATTTCACAGACTGCTTCATTGGCTTGGAAGAGATACCGCTCTCCCTTGGCAGCACAGAGTCATCCGCCACAAACGCAGCCAGCCCAAGTTCTAGCAGCTTCTCACGGATTGCCTGCTGATCTTCTGCCAGTTCCACAGCCTCTTTTACTTTTTGCGCATTCAGATTTTTATAATAAAAAGACTGCTCCACGCACTGTGGCAGATATTCAAATAAGATTTTTTCGAGTTCTTTTGCATTAATCGTTCTTCCATTTGCAGGAAACCCGACTGCAAATCTGGCGGTGATCTCTTTTTCACTGATTTCACATGCTGTCCTCTGCAGCACTTCCTGTCCGCAGTGTGTCACTGAGATCAGCCCGCTTTTCCCGGATCCCTTCGCTTTAAAGTTGAACTGATTCACTTTTGCCGCAAAATTGCGAAGCAGTTCATCCGCCAACGCGGTTCTTGTCAGCTTATCTTTCATTGCAAATGCCGGGAATCCGGCTGCCTTCGCATCCACTGTCACCCTCACATCCGATGGCGCCGCAAACGGATCGCCCTGCACATGGTCAATCGACAATATGTATTTGGGAAACTGGTAACTTCCGCGCAGGGATTTGTATAATGGGTAACTTTTATGGTCTATTGTTTTTAATTGTGATTGTAGGTCGTTGTATGATTGCATGGAGGGACTCCTTTTTGTATTGTGTTTTTATGAAATTTTATTGATAACTTCTATTTTGGAAGTAAGCTTTGACCCATTGTCCTGCTTCGCTTAAATCTTCTTCTGTCCAATCAGAAATTTTTGTGCTATTTGCTCTGAACACACTGCTGCTCTCATCTTTATTTGCCAAGTTCCAACACATAAAGCTTATCTGATACTTGTTTAATAAATCCAACCATTTCGCAGTAGATTCAAAGTCATTCACACCATTTCCCGAAGCATCACACATTCCAAACTCGCTCACAAAAATCGGCAGACCATTCTGTGCATAGCTTTCCAGCCGATTGCGCAAATCATCCTTATGTGTTCCTGCATAAAAATGTAACGTATACATAACATTTTTATCTTCTAATGGCGACTCTGCTGCTTTATCAATCTCCTGACTCCATGTCGGAGTTCCTACCAGAATTACCGCATCCGGCTTTTTTTCTCTAATGACTGGAATTATTTCCTCTGCATATGCTTTGATACTTTCCCATGAAGTACCACCATTTGGTTCATTACAAATCTCATAAAGCACATTGTCATTATTAACAAAAGTTTCTGCCATCTCTTTAAAGAAAGCAATTGCCTCATCTTTATTCTGATTTGGATCACCATCACTCAAAATGTGCCAATCCACAATCACATACATTCCTAAATCTGTTGCATAGGAAACTCCATCCTTAACAAGCTGTTTTAATTGCTCTTTATCTCCGCCAGAACAATATCCTCCATTTTCCGCCGTATACATTGCCAAACGTATGCAATTTGTATTCCAATCATCCCGAAGTGTACGAAAAGCATCCGAATTCACATATTGCGGAAACCATGCAATTCCATGCGTAGACATTCCATAAAGCTGCACTACATCGCCATGCTGATCGGTCAACTTTCCATTTTCTACATGCAATGCGCCATGCATTTCAAAAGGAGATAGCTTCTCTGTGTTTTCATTTTTTTCTGTATCTTGGATTTTCTCTGTATTCTGGATCTTTTCTGTATCCTGCATTTTTTCTGTTTCTATATTTTCGCTATTCTCCTGCATTTGTGCTTCTGATACCTCACTTTCAGTTTGATTCACTGTATTTTGTTGGCTGCATCCTGATAGCATACTGATTAGCAATGCATAACTTCCCACTTTTTTCATATATGGCATTCTCCTATAAACAATGATAATTATTATCTTTTCGCCAAGCTACTGCCCTATTATTCTCAACTATCGAATAATACTTACTCATCCTTCCAAATTGTAAATGTGTACCGTCTCTGACAAATTACGTCATTTGACTGAAAACTATGTAAAAGCATCAAATAAGATTTCTTTATAATATCTATGATATCATATAAATAGCTTTATTTGACAGATATTTTTTAACGTCAAAGTATGTTAATTAACAACATAAGAAAAAGTCCTACCTTTCCTATTAGGAATACAATCCACGCTCCTACAAGAGGAGCGACATTCTACATTGCCAGATGAAGTCGTATATCCAAAATTTCAATCCACGCTCCTACAAGAGGAGCGACCTTCCAGCTTGTCCCTGTATTTATCGTACTGTCTGATTTCAATCCACGCTCCTACAAGAGGAGCGACGATTCTGCACCGAACAACGGCATATCATTTTCAATCCACGCTCCTACAAGAGGAGCGACCTGTAATCGTGATATATCCGTCTTCATCTTCATAATTTCAATCCACGCTCCTACAAGAGGAGCGACAGTTTGGAGAACCAATTACATCGTTTCTTCCTTATTTCAATCCACGCTCCTACAAGAGGAGCGACCGGCGCTGGACATACAATAGATAACATGGATCTGAATTTCAATCCACGCTCCTACAAGAGGAGCGACGATCTTCAACTGTGTTATTTGTTTCTTCTTTTACTATTTCAATCCACGCTCCTACAAGAGGAGCGACAAGGTTGTTATTCAGACAAATGTGGATGATGGTATTTCAATCCACGCTCCTACAAGAGGAGCGACTGACGGAGGATATAAGGGTGCTGGGGAAACAGTAATTTCAATCCACGCTCCTACAAGAGGAGCGACTTCCGGTAATATATGACGTTATGACAGTTTTATTTATTTCAATCCACGCTCCTACAAGAGGAGCGACGGTGAGCGGATGAAGGGAGAACTCACACCGAAACAATTTCAATCCACGCTCCTACAAGAGGAGCGACGGACGGACGACCACGCTGGTCAGATTTGTTCTGCATTTCAATCCACGCTCCTACAAGAGGAGCGACAATGAACTTTGCAACCGAATCTTTTAATGCTTCCGATTTCAATCCACGCTCCTACAAGAGGAGCGACTTTTCCACTCAATAATTCTGGCAAAAGAGCATCATTTCAATCCACGCTCCTACAAGAGGAGCGACGAGTTTCCCACTAGCATTTACCGCCTGTGTAGTGGATTTCAATCCACGCTCCTACAAGAGGAGCGACGTTTTTAGGATGGTTTGGAGTTCATAAATTCTATATTTCAATCCACGCTCCTACAAGAGGAGCGACAGTGAAGATCAGAAGCGCATGATCACAATTTACAATTTCAATCCACGCTCCTACAAGAGGAGCGACAGCAAAAATGCACAATATTCCTCATGCATCTCTGCAATAATTATTGCATAGTGTCTATATAATTCCATCAAAACCGCAATAATTATTTTATGCAACACAAAAAATATTGCATTTTTCCGGTGCGAATCATCCGCTTTTTCATGTTCGCTTATGATCCGCACCGCTTTAAAATATCAGCGTATTTTCTACTGATATTCCTTTTTTTACACCCAGACATTCTATTTTCTGTTTTTGTTTATCGTTTAAATAATAAATACGAATGCTGTCTTTTTCTTCGTCTATAATTTCCTGTAGTTTTCCTTTCAGCATGCGACACTGGGCACCATCTACAATACATTCAAAAACAGAATTTTGTACTCGTACTCCATAGTTTACACATTGTTTTGCTACTTTACGAAGTCTGCTCTTTCCTGCTTCATTTTCTGTATTAACATCATATGTAATCAATACAAGCAAAATATCACCTCTATTTCCACAAAAATGGCGGATATGCATCAATGTCTCCACGTAAATATCTTGCCAAAAACATTGCCTGCATATAAGGAACCATTCCCCACTGAATCTTTTCTTTTAAATATGGATGTATTATCTGTTCCTGTTTTCGCTTCTGCCATTCGTCAAGCACTCTCTTTCTGGCATCATCTGTCAATAAGATTGCTCCATCTTCTTTTTCTATAAAATCTGTTTTGCCCACCATCCTTTTATTAATAAGACGCAAAACAAAACGATCAGCCAGCGCAGGCCGAAGTTCTTCCATCATATCCAATGCCAGTGAATATCTTCCAGGTCTATCTCCATGTAAAAATCCGACACATGGATCCAGTCCAACTGTTTCTAACGATGCTGCCATCATGCTTGTTAATAGTGTATATACAAATGATAATAATGCATTTACCCTGTCCAGAGGTGGTCTTCTGTTTCTCTCATGAAAATAGAAATCTTCTTTTTGCTGTAAAATCAATTCATCAAAAACAGAAAAATACTGTGACGCAAGTTCACCCTCTATTCCCCTGAGTTGATCTTTGTTGTTACTGATTCTGATATCAGGTATTTTATCCCGAAGCCTCTCTGAAACAATTTTTAATTTATCTGCATCTGTCTGTAGTGAATGATCTCTTATGGTACGCTCGATTACCCACCGTCCATTATAAACTTTTCCGACAATCGTATTGCGTGCAATCTTTAGGCTTTCCTGCTCGTCTGCTGCAACTTCATACTGTTTCTTCCTCAGAAGCACATTTCCTTTTGTCTTTCCTTCTACCCTTGCCAGGAATGAGCCGGACGGCGTCAAAAATACAATTGAAATATTATTATCTGCACATTTTCCCATCAACGCCGGACTGGCTCCTGCTCTGCTAAACGTTACAATCATTTCAAGATTATGAAGTGGCATTCTTCCAAGCTCTGCACCTTCCTCTTTAATCACCACATTTTCTCCATCCAGAGATAAATATTTATTCTCGGATGTGATATAGAGAGTATTCAACAATTTTTTCATGTGTTATCCTCCAAATCTTCTGCCAATATATTATTCATGTATGTTTCAACATTTCCCGTTTTTTCCAGTTCCGGCAGACACAAATCTTTTAAAGAACACACATAACATGCTTTCTTCTTTTTTGCTTTTGGTGTATAACCCCTTTCATAATATTGATGCATTTCATCAAACATATCTTTTACGTTCTGCTTGATACCCTCTGTAATCTGAATATTAACACGATGCTTTATCTCTCCATAATACAATGCGCCCTGTGTAATTGTACAATCCAACATTTCTTCCAGACACATGGCCTGTGCAGCTACCTGCAGGATATCCGCATCATGATCTTTTGGTTTTCCTCTTTTATATTCTATCGGTAATGGCGTATATTTCCCACCAAATGTACGTATCAAAGTACCAGACTCATCTGCATGAAATTCCACAATATCACAAATCCCACTCACACCCATTATTCGTGAGAAAACCGGCATTCCACGAGAAATGATGATATCTTTTCTTTTCTCGTGGAATGCCCCATTATGCGCCTGTCTGTGCATAAAGTTTCCATCCATTGTCTTGTAGTTTTCAGTCCATTGCTGTTCCAGATGAATCAATGCCCATTGTCTTCTACAAAACGCAAAATGCTGTATCCCGGAGATCATCAGATAATCGTCTTCTTTATATTCCTTCAATTATTTCCACTTCCAATCCCGGTAAGGAATCTAACGTAATTTCGTAGTCATCAATATTCTTTGGAAATTCTGTCTTCTTCTCAATTTTCAGTAAGCGATGAACTTTTGCCGAAGAATACTGTCCCATCGGGCAATTATGCTTCCACCAATAAACTTTTACCACTTCCATGCTTCCATCTGGTCTTGCGGATGATGCATCATTTTCAAAGAGCGTCCTCAGTGCTTCCTTTATCTTTTCTGCATCTTCATCCGAAAATCCAGTCTTTTCTGCGAGCTGATGATTAATACTTCCCTTCACCGTATACAGGGCAAAATTAACACGATGTTTCATTCCCATTGTATCATGACTTGTTTCTGAATTTACACTTTTCGTGATCTGTATACTTTCAATGTCAATAGGATCTACACTGAATGCCGACTGAATTGTTACAGGTCCTCTCACTCCAACTGATACGGAATTTCCTTTAAAAGCAAATACCTGTCCAAATGCTCTCACATCAATCCACGACTCACATGCTGCTTTGGCATATGCCTCATCATCTTTTGTTTTCAATGCTTTCTGCATCTTGTCATTTGTCTTTGTCCTGTCTGCAAGACTCTTGCATCCATCATCACAGCGGTCTTCGCTTTGCACAAAAATTTTCTCTCCCAAATCCTGCAGACGATTTCTGATTTTTCTTTTCAGACATACATCCGAAATTTCTCCGAATCCGTCAAAATCTTCTCTCGGACGATTTCCATTCAACGGATCTCCATTCGGATTTCCATGATTCACCATAATCACCACTTCAAAATCAATTTTGTTTGTAAATACTCCCATTACTCTTCTCCTCCTTCATTCGACTTTTCGCCTTTTGATTTTATTAATTTTTCTCTTTCCTCGTAATAACCAAGTAAATATCTTTCATTCAAAGGATTGTTGTTGAATCCATCTGTTTCCCGAAGAACATTTATGATCTGCATTATTTTGTTTTCTATTTTCGCTCTTGCACCCGGATTTAACCGTTTCAGATATGCTCTCACTATATGACTATAGAGTCTTTCATAAGTGATTGCCGGACGTCTGGTATACACATTCCACATTTTCTTTGCATTGGTAAGTCTGTCATCTGTTTTACTTTCCTGTAAATATAGTGCTCTCTCCTCGACTTTTTCAAGGATAGCAAGTAATTGTCCAAACAGATAGCTTCTATCTTTCTCTAGCTCCATACTGTTCACCTTCCCATCAAATTCATTATATTTTATCATTGCACAAGCCACCGGCGCCACACAGTTCTGCCACACAAAAGAGCTGTATGCCTGTGGATTTGAAGCCCTGTTTACAGCAGCTTTCACAATATCAGCCGGTATTTTGGGACTCAGTCCGATAATACACGGTAAAATTCTTCGGATTGTAGCTTTTCTCAGTTTGTCATTACATGTCAGATATCCTTTTTCCTGTTCTGTTCCATACGCAGCAAGTGCTATCTCATTTGGTGATGGCGCTGTGTTATTTATGAACACCCATTTTTTTGTTTCATGTAATTTTATCCATCGTGGCCAGGTACAATTCTGATGCCAGTGAAGAACTCTGTCTATAAATTCATTTCCCGGAACTTCCTGATAGTAAGTAACAGCTAACCTTCCTGTTGTTGCTGCATCAACCGACAAAATGATTACTTCATCATCCGGTTGGAGTTTTGCCCGGTATCCAGCCATCGCCTGATTCAATTTCTCTGCAAATTTTCTGTCGAGTTCTATGTCATCCTCGTCCCTGCATTCTGCTGCCCAATCAAAATCTGCCAAAAATGTTTCCTGTGTATCTCCAAATAAATCAACTACATCCAAAGCCAGATTAGAATCTTTTTCTTTTAGATTTTGTGGAAGCTTCCACACCACAGTCATCTCACCGTCTATATATTTTCCCTGCCTTGCTAACAACCAGCGCAAAGCATTATGTGCTTTCTGCGAAGTTTCATATCCAATACTGGCAGCCTGCTCACGATTCGCGAACCTTCCCCGGTAAGTAAAACCAGAGGTATCATTTGCCGAAAAAATCTTTGCTTTATCCCCGGAATTTCTGATTTTCGATGGATGTTTTTCAGAACATTGTATCTTTTCACCCGTCACATAATCTATATTACAATTATGCAAATTAGTCTTGTAATACTCGATAAAAGAGTGATACATTTCCGGCTCTTTCCACAATTCATGTTTTTCTCCATTATCCCATACTGCAAATCTTACCATCGCATCTTTTTGGGCAACTGACTGAATTTTATTTTCATTTTCGGACAGAAAACCATCTTCAGCCAATACCAATAATTTTGCTTTTATTAAATCCTGAATCAGTGTAGCTTTTTTCAAATAAAGATATACACATTGCAGCCACTTATTGGAAAATTCAGAGCTTGTCCATTTTCTCAAACTATTAATGTAATCATTATAGTATTCTGTCTTGTCCTCATTTGTGTATAACGAATAATCTCCTGCAACATAGCAAAGTTTGTCACATAATGCATGCGGACAGCTTCCATTACTTCGCGAAGCCGAATCCTCGGTTACTGGGATAATCGTGATTTTATCTTCCCCATCCTTTGGAATGATTCCGGACAAAGCCGGCATAAATTTACCTTTTAGGTCAATCGTCACTTCTATCTGCGCATTTGCTGTAGAATGCGAGATTGGAAGTAAGATTGGATCTTCATTTACCTTTTTCCCCACAATCGCTTCGCATGCGTCATATGTTTTTTCAAGCATTTGTATCCAGCCCAAAAAGATTCCCCCTTTCAAATTCCCTTATTCCACAGAAATTTTTTTCGTCAAATGTTTTCATTTCCATTTCCGCAACTACTTTTCTGATCTGACATTCTTCCGGTTCCGGAAATCTAATCACTCCGTCTTTCATGTATGCATTCCATAACCGGATCGTCATATGCTTTTTCTCATTCTCCCTGACTGCTTCATCCGAATATGTAATTCCATGTACCATGATTCCAAAAGAAATATTTCCATCATTGTCATAGAATCCTTCTCCTTCCATCACTGTACAGGGTTCTACATATCCCTGACATTCTCTTGTTCCAAGAAAAATATCTCTCCTGCCTCCTCTTTCTAACATTCTTTTTGCAATTTGATAATGCTTATTCTCATTCCGGTCATTTACAAGATCCGGTCTGTTTTCATTCCATACAAAATGTGCTTTCACCCGGTATTCTACATCTTTTAAATATGTGTAAGATGCCAGATCGTTTCCTCCCTGATATTTTATCGGGCGCATTCCCTTTGACTCTGTCCGTATTGGATGCATCACTCTGCACTCATCAATCACCCACGTAAACGTAGGTTTCCAGTAAATACTTTCTGTGATTCCTTTCAATGCTTGATACGTTGGCACCTGATATGACAGTTTTTCGCCTCCTGTTTTCGTTAATGGATCGGTGAAAAGTGCATATTTCCCATAGACTTTATATTCTATTGCATTTTCTCTTTCCATTCTTCTTTCCCCCTTTTTCAATAATATTGTAATACAAGTTCATTGAGCAGTCCTTTTTCCATATCATAATTTTTAGCTACATATACGTCTGGTAAAAACCTGCTTTCTTCTATCACTCCATTTTGTAAGCATTCTTTTAATTTATTTTCATAAACAGACACCGTATAACGCTGTATCTTTCTTAATAATCTTTTTTTATCAGACATATTCTGCGCTGTTTCCAGTTTTTCAAGGATATCCATTCCCTCTTTATATGGAACTATCACTGTTTTTCCCTCTTCCTGAATCGGTCTGTAGTTTTCTCCTGCTGTTTCAAATGCCTGTCTGATGAAATGTTTCCGTTCTCCCGGAAATCCACTGCTCAATAATTTATATATTGTTTCGCCTTTTCCTATATCATAATCCATTTTATTGCTGACTTCCTTATAATAAATTTCATAATACCAATCCATCCACTCTGGGAAAATAATACTCTCCGTACTATTGGACTGATTATATTTTTCACAGACTTCTTCCGTTTTCTTCTGAGCTGTTCGAATCACCTCAAATTCATCCCCAACTAATTGAATTACAGTAACCCTCCCCTGCTCCATTTCCCCGTTTCGGTTGCAACGACCTGCCGCCTGTGCGATATTGTCCAATCCTGCAAGTGAACGATAGACATGATTGACTGACAGATCCACTCCCGCTTCTATCAGATTTGTACTTATAATCAAAACTTTTTCTGTACTATTTTTCAGATAATTTTTTATGCTTTCCAATTGATCACTCCGATGTTCCGGACATAAGTTTGTTGTCAGATAAAAAATCTTCACATCTTTCAATTCTGCTTTTATATAATCAAAAAATGCTCCAACTGTCTCTTTCTTATTCAAAATTAAAAGTATTGTCCGTTCCTTTTGGAAATCATTGAATATCTTCTCTCCCAGTGATTCAAATGTGTCTGGCTCATTTATTTCAAAAGAGATGTTTGTACGCTGAAAACGCTGAAAAATATCACACACTCCTGTGACCATATCCTTAGGCGCTGTATATAAAATCTTTCTTTTTATATTGCCAGATGCCAATTGCGGTTGGGTGGCTGTACACAAAATAATAGTCGCATGACATACATAACATAGAAAATTCATCATAAGATTAAATGTGTGTATTGTCTGCACCGGCAGTGCCTGTGCTTCATCTACGATAATCACAGAATTTTTCAATTGATGAAAACGGCGGATGCTTTTATTTTTCTGTGAAAACAACGTATACAAAAATTGAATCATAGTTGTACAGATAATCGGTTCCTTCCATGCAGTATCTATCTGCTTCTCCTGTTCATCAGAATTGCTGACATTTGAGTGATGTTCCATCACCCATTCTTCGTTTCTGACTGCTTTCTTTATCACTTCAGTGCTTTGTTCTGTGATGGATATGAATGGCGATATGTAAAATATATGGGAAACTTCCGGTGTTTTTCTCTCTGCTGCCACTTTCAGTGCATATCCCAAAGATGCTAACGTCTTTCCCGCACCTGTCGGAAGTGATAACCGATATATTCCATATGATGTCTCTGAGAAATTCATACATTCTTCTCTAATCTTTTTTCGCAGTTCGAAGATTTGTTTTTGTTTCTCTGTTCTGAGATTCTCCTGTGCTTCTTTTTCCAGCTTATCCATATATTGCTGATAATTTTTCAAAGCCTTCTGATATACGTTTGCAGTTTCCATATTATCATCAAGCATACTGTCACCCATTGCTCTTGCTGTATCTGTCCAGTCTGAATCTATTTGCAAAGACAAAAGCAATCGTTCCATACAGCTCATATAAAAAAATCTCTCTGTGCCTTCTGTCTGTCCATTCTGACAGATTTGTTTTAATGGTTTCAAAAAAGCGGTTATGAATTCACCATATGCCTTTCTCATCTGACTGCATAACATATCTTTTGTAAAATGCATTTCTTCAAACCACAGTCTTGCAATTTCATCCAGTTTTTCTTTTTCAACCACATTCAATCTGACTTCAAACTTGTCTTCGCCATCTTCATCTATGCAGTCATAAATTCCATGATGTGCCGTAATCGTATATGAAATAAGCTCTATCAAAAGCCTCATATCTTGAACTGAATGATAGGGACTGTTCTTAAATTCCTGCATTAATAATTCAGCTCCTGCAGAGCTATGATTTACTGCTCCCCTTTTGGGTAGATCATCTTCTTGCTTGATATATGCCTGAAATTCAGTACTAAACTTTCCTGCATCATGCAATTGCAGACAAAGTGTAGCTAATGTTCCTATTCCTATCTTTTCTCCTTCACTCTGTGCATACTGTCCCGCTTCCAGTAAATGTACTGTTAATTCCTGCTTTTTTTCATTTTCCTTGTGTGCCAGATACATTTTTCTTTCCTCCTATCTTCATATTATTCTTTCATACCCTGTTTGTCAATATATTATCCATATTATAGAATAATATTTTTACCAATTGACATTCATACGTTATTATTTATAATAAAGATTGTCGTATTTTACTACGCGGATTGAAAATATAATATGGAGAATATTGTTCTCCTTCAGCAGGGTTTTCCCTGCTGATTTTTCATTACTGAAGATATAGCACTTTAACTGTCCAATAATTTGTACATTTTAATTTAAATCAACAAAAAATTGCTATTTAAATATTTAAACCACAGAAGTTAGAACTATGGTTACACATCGAAAATATTCAATAATGAATTGCTTAGAACATTTCCGCTATTAAAAACGAGTATCAAAATAAGGCCTTTTAATAGGTAGCATAGATATAAAGCGAAAAGCCGTATGCCCGAGTAAGGCAAGTACGGCTTTGTTTAGGGATATAGTGGAAAATGCTTTTCATATTTCTTGATTTTTTCTTAAAATGTGTTTTTTCCGTCTACTATAATCATTTTTTATTTGTTTTTTGAAAGTTAAAACCCTGCATAATCATTTGGATTATGCAGGGTTTTCCGTTCCCTATTATAACATACCAAGTAATAACCGGGAACTACAGCGAAAACATAAAAGTGGGAGTGCTCAGTATAATTATAACATACCAAGTAATAACCGGGAACTACAGCAAAATTGCAACAAGGAATAGCAAAATCGTTATTATAACATACCAAGTAATAACCGGGAACTACAGCATTGCTTTTGTATACGATCTGGAACGTCATATTATAACATACCAAGTAATAACCGGGAACTACAGCATTGCTTTTGTATACGATCTGGAACGTCATATTATAACATACCAAGTAATAACCGGGAACTACAGCGCAAGATATGATTGGCATTAAAATGAACGAATTATAACATACCAAGTAATAACCGGGAACTACAGCCAATTCTGCACTAGTGTATGAAGTTCCGTAATTATAACATACCAAGTAATAACCGGGAACTACAGCAGTTTGAAGATGGAAATTCAACTATTCTGATATTATAACATACCAAGTAATAACCGGGAACTACAGCATACTCACGCTCAATTATGCGCCTTGCTTATTATAACATACCAAGTAATAACCGGGAACTACAGCTGCTATCCCTTATGGGATGGCTTTTGCGTTATTATAACATACCAAGTAATAACCGGGAACTACAGCAGCAG
>ULSY01041968.1_pt1 | contig 19039 bp, 13 predicted proteins | sample 1957201 | NCBI WGS metagenome assembly ULSY01 (sample SAMEA4835723, study PRJEB28245) | human gut metagenome | biome: gut microbiome; material: fecal sample | place: Denmark | collected 2008
ACATTCCGGTCCGCATAGAGTCGATAGAAACAGAAATAGAGTTCAAGCAGTCCAACCGTTCTGCCGATTTTATTCGGGGCGATGAAGAGGATGACAAGACAGGCCGCTACATCCGTCAAGGACAGTTACTGCACAATGTCTTCGCTTCCATCAGACAGGAAAGCGACTTACCGCAGGCTATCGAGCGACTGCGCTTCGAAGGTATTCTTGAGTCAGCCGAACAAGAACAACAGATTTATAAGCTGGCCCAATGGGCACTGGGCAACCCCAAAGTGAAAGACTGGTACAGCGGCGAATGGGAGTTGTACAACGAATGCAGCATTATCTATACAGACGATGAAGGCATCATGCAGACCCGCCGTCCGGACCGCGTGATGATGAAAGACGGACAAGTAATTGTTGTCGATTTCAAATTCGGAAAGCCCAAAAACGGTTACCGCCAGCAAGTCAGCGAATACATGGATCTTTTATCTGCCATGGGATATGAACAGATAAAAGGTTATCTGTGGTATGTTTTTGCCAATGAACTGGAAGAAGTTAAATAAACGACAAAAGCCATCTGGATATATGGAAACTTTTTTGAAACAAGTAGCACACGATTTATATAACAAAACCGAAGGTAACTTTACTAAAGTTGCAATTGTATTCCCAAACAAGCGTGCCAGTCTGTTCTTCAATGAATATCTGGCTCAGGAAAGCGATCGTCCTATCTGGTCACCGACTTATGTCAGCATCAGCGAACTGTTCCGCCAATCATCCGACTTATCGATTGCCGATCCGATAAAACTGGTATGCGATCTCTATAAGGTTTTTCAAAAAGCTACTGGAAGTAAAGAGACACTCGACGATTTTTATTTCTGGGGAGAAATGCTTATTGCCGACTTTGACGATGCAGACAAGAATATGGCCGACACACATGCACTGTTCAGCAACCTCAAAGATCTGAATGAATTGATGGATAACTATGACTTTCTGGAGGAAGGACAAAAGGAAGCATTAAGTCAGTTCTTTCATAATTTCTCAATCAATCAGGTAACAGAACTGAAACAGCGCTTTATCTCCATGTGGAATGTACTGGGTGATATCTATACGGAATACAAAGCATTGCTGGAAAGCCAGTCAATCGCATACGAAGGTATGTTGTACAGGCAAGTCATAGAACAGCTGGATGTAGAAGCTCTTCCTTACAATAAATACATATTCGTAGGTTTCAATGTACTGAATAAAGTAGAGCATACCCTGTTTAAGAAACTGAATGAAGCAGGGAAAGCCATGTTCTATTGGGATTACGACACGTTTTATCTCAATAAGACTCCTCATGAGGCCGGAGAATTTATCCGCCGCAATCTGAGGGATTTTCCATCAGAGTTGCCCGCTTCTTTTTTCGACAACCTGAATCAGCCTAAAGAAGTAACTTTCATCGAGTCGCCGACAGAGAACGGACAAGTACGATACTTGCCTCAATGGATTCGGGAAAATCTTACTTCCCAGGAAAAAGAAACTGCCGTTGTGCTATGTAATGAAGCATTGCTCCAGCCCGTATTACATGCTTTACCCGACAATGTAAAGCATATAAACATTACAATGGGATTTCCGCTTTCACAGACTCCTGCATACAGTTTTGTCAACGCACTGATGGAACTTCATACTTCGGGATATAATCCGAATAACGGACGGTATCTGTTCGCAGAGGTTATCAGTGTGTTGAAACATCCCTACACCCGACAACTGTCACCTGAAGCGGAAAAGCTGGAACAAACTCTCACCCGGGACAACCGCTTCTACCCGCTCCCGTCGGAACTGAAACAAGACAATGTGCTGGAATTACTTTTTACTCCACGCAGAAACAACCTCGATTTATGTAGTATGCTATCGGAGGCATTAAAAGAAGTTGCTGTGATTTACCAGCAACAGGCAGCATCACATTCTGATGCATTCGACCAGTTATACCGTGAATCATTATTCAAAACCTATACATTGGTCAACCGTTTTCATACACTGATTGAAAGCAAAGAGCTCAACGTACAGGCAGGCACTTTCCAACGGTTGCTTACCCGCGTCATGTCATCCTCAAGCATACCTTTCCACGGCGAACCGGCCATCGGCATGCAGGTAATGGGAGTTCTGGAAACTCGTAATCTCGACTTCCGGCATCTTATCATGCTCTCGGTAAATGAAGGACAGTTACCCAAAGCCGGAGGTGATTCTTCTTTCATTCCCTACAACTTACGGAAAGCTTTCGGTATGACAACAATCGACCATAAAATCGCTGTATATGCTTACTATTTCTACCGTCTTATGCAACGGGCAGAAAAGGTAACATTAGTTTACAATACAGCTACTGATGGAATTAACCGGGGAGAACTTTCCCGCTTCATGCTCCAGTTCCTGATAGAATGGGGATATCCTGTTCTACGCAAACAACTGGAAGCAGCCCAATCTCCTCAAGATTCAACCCCTATCATCATTGAGAAAACTCCCGATATCATGGAACGGATGAAATCTGTGTTTGATATCCGAAATAACCCAAAAGCTCTTATATCACCGTCTGCACTAAATTGCTACCTGGATTGTCCTTTAAAATTCTATTACAAATATGTAGCATTACTCAGTGCGCCAGACGAAGTTACGGCAGACATTGACTCAGCAAAATTCGGTAGTATCTTCCACTATGCAGCAGAACATATATATAAAGATCTTACCGCACACGGAAAACTAATCAGCAGAGAGAACCTGGAAACACTATTGAAAGATGAAGTCCGTCTGCAAACATACGTTGACAATGGCTTTAAGGAATTATTTTTCAATCTGCCCCAAAACGAGCAACCTGAATACAACGGTATTCAGCTTATCAACTCGGCAGTAATTGTAAAATACATCCAGCAACTTCTCCGTAACGACCTGCGATATGCTCCTTTTACATTCGTCGGTTCCGAGCAACGTATTTTTGAAAATATAGAGATATACACTCCAACCGGGGATATCCAATCCCGCATCGGAGGTATCATCGACCGAATTGATTCCAAAGGAGAAAGTCTACGAATTGTAGATTATAAAACAGGAGGAGATGCCGATACGCCAGCCAATGTACAGTCACTCTTCATTCCGGACAAGAAACGTTCGAACTATGTTTTCCAGACATTCCTCTATGCTTCTATTGTTTGCAAAAAACTAAGAGAAAAAAATGACAGCCGCCTGGTGGCTCCAGCTCTTCTTTACATACATCGGGCAGCTTCAGAAAACTACTCTCCTGTTATCCAAATGGGAGAACCTAGAAAGCCTAAAGAACCGGTAAACAACTTTGCACAATATGAAGGAGACTTCAGAGAAAATCTGAAGACATTGCTGGAAGATATATTCAATCCAGATATCTCTTTCACCCAGACTGAAATAGAAGACAAATGTGCCTATTGTGACTTTAGGGCACTTTGCAAAAAATAACAACTATATTCACCATAGGGCCTCTTCTGTAACTCAGAAGAGCCCTCTTCAACTTTTATTACAATTAAACTAATATTATAATGAACAAACTATTATTCGTCCCTCTCGTTGTATGTGGCACTAGCCAATATGTAAATGCCCAGTCAGTTCAATCCCCAAACATTGTCCTTATCCTTTGCGATGATATGGGCTTTTCTGATCTCGGATGCTATGGAAGCGAAATCCAAACTCCCAATATTGATAAGTTAGCTCAAGAAGGAATACGCTTCAGTCAATTCAAGAATACCGGAAGAAGTTGTCCAAGCAGAGCCTCCATGCTGACCGGCAGATACCAGCACGAAGTAGGTATGGGCTGGATGGCCGAGGTAGATGAACATCGCCCCGGTTACAGAGGGCAAATTGATAAAGAATATCCTACTATTGCTGAAGTAATGAAAAGCGGAGGATATTCTACATATATGAGCGGTAAATGGCACGTAACCACTACTGGCGGATACGATTCTCCCAATGGAAGTTATCCGGTGCAAAGAGGTTTCGATAAATATTACGGATGCCTGCATGGAGGAGGAAGTTACTACAAACCATCTCCTGTCTACAATAATTTAGAGAAAGTAACTGATTTACCTGATGATTATTATTATACCCAAGCTATAACTGATTCAGCCGTAAGTTATGTTCAGGCACACGACACTCGGAAACCTATGTTTTTATACGTAGCCCATTACGCGCCTCATCTTCCATTACAAGCTCCTGCAGAATATGTAAAAAGATGCATTGACCGATATAAAGTAGGATATGACGTACTACGCAAACAGAGATTTGAAAAACAAAAAAGAATCGGACTCATACCCGACAATATGGAACTTCCTGTATTCAATAAAGAATTTGGAGGGAAACGTCCGGCATGGGAAGAGCTAACTCCAGAACAGCAAAACAAATGGATAAAAGATATGGCTACATATGCAGCCATGATTGAAATAATGGATGAAGGCATAGGAAAACTAGTTGAAGAAATAAAGAAAAAAGGTATGTATGAGAATACTGTTTTTCTCTTCTTGAGCGACAATGGCGCAACCAGCGAAGGAGGATTTATCGGACAGCTGATGTCTGACTTATCGAATACCCCTTACAGGAGCTATAAAAAATGGGTATTCCAAGGCGGAACCAGTACCCCTTTCATACTGACTTACGGTGACAAGAAAAAGAATATTAAAAAAGGAGAAATCTGTAGACAGCCTGCACATATTATTGATATCATGCCAACATGTATGGCTTTAGGAAAAATTGAATATCCAAAAACATTCTCTCATTCAGATCTGCCTGGTACTAGTCTGCTCCCATTCCTGAAAGGACAGCCTATCAAACCAAGAACATTATACTTCGAACATCAGAGTTCTTGTGCTATTATAGACGCAAACTGGAAACTAGTCAGAGCTGACAGAAACAGCCAATGGGAATTGATTAATCTGACTACCGATCCCTTTGAAACGAATAATCTCGCGGAGAAATATCCAGAAAAAGTAGAAGAGCTTGAATCCAAATGGATTAACTGGGCCAATACTCACAAAGTTTTTCCATTAGAAGATAAGGCTTGGACAGAACGGATTAATTTCTATCAGAAGAAAAATCCTGATCAAAGAGGAGAAGATTAACATTTAAAATAATACTACATGAAAAAAGCAACCCACTACATTTATTCTATCGCCTGTTGTTTGATAATATTTCTCACCCAACAGAGCTTTGCAAGTCAACCAGAATACTCCACAGCAGGTTTTTTCGAGTTACCCAATACCGGAAGAACAGTTTACAGCATGAATCCTGCCTGGCGCATGTATAAAGGCCACCTGGAAGGGGCAGAACAACCGGATTTCAATGATAAGGAATGGGACCTGGTTTCGCTACCCGACGGAATAGAATATGTACCTTCAGAAGCCAGCGGATGCGTCAATTATCAGGGAGAGGTATGGTATCGAAAACATTTCACTCCAGAAGAAACATGGAAAGGCAAACAACTTTTTTTGCATTTCGAGGCTATTATGGGTAAAGCAAAAGTCTGGATTAACGGAACATTAGTCAACGAGCATTATGGAGGTTTCTTGCCCGTGATTGCCAATGTTACTGAATACCTCAAATATGAAGAAGATAATGTTATAGCTGTATGGGCAGATAATAGTAACGATCCTTCTTATCCTCCCGGAAAACCACAGGACATGTTAGATTTTACTTATTCCGGAGGAATTTATAGAGATTTCTGGATGATAGTACACAACAACGTATTTATCACAGACCCAAACTATGAAAACGAAACTGCCGGCGGAGGATTATTCGTTTCATTTGGCCATATTTCCCAATCACAGGCAGAAATAAGACTGGATGCTCATGTCCGTAATTCATCAAACACATATTTCTCTGGAAAAATAGAATATCAGTTATTCGACAAAGACAACCGACGTGTATGTCAAGCCAGTAAAGCCTTCTCGGTAAGCAAAGGAAAAGCACGCAATACCTCCCTTACCATCAAAGTAGAAAAGCCAGAATTATGGGAACCGGATTCTCCTTATTTATATCAGTTGCATGTTCTTCTAAAAGATAAATCGGGACATATTGTCGATGGGTATCGCAGACGTATTGGGATAAGAAGCATTGAATTTAAAGGAAAAGACGGCTTCTGGCTCAACGGAAAACCTTACCCCTACCCGTTGATAGGAGCCAACAGGCATCAAGACTTTGCCATAATAGGTAATGCTCTCTCAAATAGCCTTCATTGGAGAGATGCAAAGAAGCTGCGCGATGCAGGCCTCAGGGTCATCCGCAATGCACACTATCCGCAGGATCCTGCCTTTATGGATGCTTGCGATGAGTTAGGACTCTTCGTCATAGTCAACACTCCAGGGTGGCAGTTCTGGAATAAGGAACCAATATTTGCCCAAAGAGTATATAGTGATATCCGAAATATGGTAAGGCGCGACAGAAACCATCCTTCTGTATGGATGTGGGAACCTATATTAAATGAAACTTGGTATCCGGAAGATTTTGCTAAAAACGTAGTTGATATTCTCCACGAAGAATATCCCTACCCATATTGTTATGCAGGATGCGATGTAACAGCAAAGGGACATGAATATTTTCCGATACACTTTACTCACCCACTCAATGGAGCCGGAGGTGCATTTAATACATCTAAAATAGATCCCAAGATTTCGTATTTTACCCGCGAATGGGGAGATAATGTAGACGATTGGAACTCACACAACTCTCCAAGCCGCGTAAACAGAGCATGGGGAGAAATTCCAATGCAGGTACAGGCTCAAGGCTATGCAAAGACCGATTATAAATACACTTGCTATGATGTTTTGTACCGTAATACACGCCAACATATGGGCGGATGTTTATGGCATTCTTTCGATCATCAGCGTGGTTATCATCCTGACCCGTTTTACGGAGGTATCATGGATGCTTTCCGGCAACCCAAACTATCCTACTACATGTTTTGCGCACAACGTCCAGTAGAAAAGAATAATCAGCTGATTGCAGAAAACGGTCCGATGGTGTTTATCGCCAATGCCATGACCCCTTTTTCACCAAAAGACGTAACCGTATATAGTAATTGTGATGAAGTACGCCTTACCTACTGTAAAAACGGGAAGCAATTCATTTATAAAAAAGAAAAAACAGATGAAGGCATGCCATCCCCTATCATCACATTTAAAGATGTATGGGACGTAATGTACGACAAACAATTGGCAAGGAAGAACAAGCATGAAGAATCTTATCTATTAGCTGAAGGTATCGTCGACGGTGAAGTCGTAGCAACTCATAAAGTGATGCCTGCACGACGTCCTTCCAAAATCATACTTTGGGCTGACAACGAAGGAATGGAAACCATAGCCGACGGTTCCGACCTAATAACCGTCATTGCAGCTATTGCTGATGAGAATGGGAATATCAAGCGATTAAACAATTATCATATTAAATTTGAAATTGAAGGTCCAGGAGAACTTGTCGCAAGCAAAGAAACATTCACCAACCCTCGTGAAGTGCAATGGGGAACAGCTCCAATACTTGTACGTGCCAAAGCTCAAACAGGTAATATTAAAATCAAAGCATCTGTTGTACCCAACGGAACACATACACCGATGTCTGCCGAGCTCATTATACCAACAACAAAAGCTATACACCCGCTTATTGCCGATGAGGATGAACTAAATCTTCAATTAAAAACTCACAGAAATCAAGAAAACTTATCATCGTACGATCACGGTCAATCGTCAGATGAAGCACGAAAACAAAGTCAAATGAGATTAAAAGAAGTCGAGAAACAGCAAAGCGACTTTGAATAAAACAACCCTATCCATAAAAAAATCATGCAGACCTGTTATACAAGTCTGCATGATTTTTTTATAGATATATTTTCTATCAAGAATAACTGATAGAGTCTTTATACTTAAGACAAACCTTCTATTTCGCCATTCACAATATCAATGTGCAGTGCCTGAGGCTCTTTCGGCAATCCCGGCATACGCATAATTTCTCCGGCAATAATCACCAGCATCTCAGCTCCGGCATTCAGAACAATATCGCGAACATGGAATTCAAAATCTTTCACCACACCATAAAGTTTCGGATCTGTAGAGAACGAATACTGTGTTTTAGCAATACAGATTGGGAAATGTCCATAACCCAGTTCCTGGATTCTTTTCAGTTTCTTCTTGGCCGCAGCACTATAGGTAATCATATTAGCACCGTAAAGATTGCATGCTACCTTCGAAATCTTTTCTTCCACTGTGTCATCATCATTATATGCCAGACACAATGGCTCTGAAGGTTGGTTTTCAATAGTATCAACAACCAGGTTTGCCAGTTCTACCGCTCCGTTACCGCCTTCAACAAAAGCATTGTTTACAGCGAATCCAATACCCTGAGCAGCACAATGCTGACGAACCAGATTAATTTCCTCCTCAGTATCGTTAGCATAGCGGTTAAATGCTACAACTACAGTCTGACCGAACGAACGAAGATTTTCGATATGCTTATCCAGATTAGCCAGACCTTTAGTCAATCCTTCAGCATTAGGTTCTTTAATCTTATCCAGACTAACTCCACCGTGCATCTTCAGTCCCTGTGCTGTAGCTACAATAATGGTCAGTTTTGGCTGTAATCCAGACTTACGACATTTGATGTCATAGAATTTCTCTGCGCCAAGATCTGCACCGAAACCAGCTTCTGTAATTACATAATCACCAAAAGTCATAGCCAGTTTTGTTGCCATCACCGAGTTACATCCGTGAGCGATATTAGCAAACGGTCCGCCATGTACAAAAGCAGCAGTATGCTCTGTGGTCTGTACCAGATTAGGAGCAATAGCATCTTTCAGCAAAACAGTAATAGCCCCAGCTACTCCCAAGTCTTTTACTGTAAAAGGTTTATTGTCGATAGTAAAGCCCAGCAAAATATTTTCAATACGGCGACGCAAGTCATCTTCATCTTTTGCCAGACAGAGAATAGCCATAATTTCAGAAGCCGGAGTGATATCAAATCCAGATTCACGGGTAATACCGTTTGTCTTTCCTCCTAATCCAGTAATGATATAGCGCAAGCCACGGTCGTTCACATCAAGAACACGATTCCAAAGTACCTCCTTCAGAGCGAATCCATTGTCCTGATTCTGGTACATATAATTATCCAGCAAGGCAGCAATCATGTTATGTGCCGAAGTAATCGCATGAAAATCTCCGGTAAAATGCAGGTTAATCTTATCCATCGGAAGAACCTGAGCATATCCTCCCCCGGCAGCTCCACCCTTCATACCGAAGCAGGGACCAAGTGAAGGCTCACGAAGCGCACATATAGCCTTCTTGCCAATCTTTGTCAGTCCGAGTGCCAGACCGATTGATACCGTAGTCTTTCCGATACCTGCTTTAGTAGGTGTTATGGCAGTTACCAGAATAAGATTACTTTGTTTTACTTTCTCCTCATCGATCAAAGTTTCAGGAACTTTTGCGATATAACGTCCATAGTTATGGATTTCCTCTACAGGTATATCATAATCACGTGCTACCTGTTTAATCTTTGTCAGTTCAATACTGCGTGCAATTTCGATATCTGATTTCATAGTGATTTTGAAAATGAAAGCGCAAAGATAAGAAAAATTCCATAACTTTGCGGCATCACATTCCACTATTAGGATTTGTCACACACAACTTAGAATCGAATTAAAAAAGAAGAAGTTCTAATTTATGAATAATTTTACATTTTACAGCCCTACCGAATTTGTATTCGGAAAGGCTACAGAAGCACAAACAGGAACACTGGTTAAAAAATATCACGGCACAAAAGCCATGATTGTTTATGGAGGCGGTTCGGTAGTACGAAGCGGATTACTGGATAAGGTAAAGCAGTCGCTTACAGCTGCTGGAATAGATTATGTAGAACTGGCAGGCATCCAACCCAACCCCACTGACCCGAAGGTGTACGAAGGTATCGAACTAGGTCGTAAGGAACATGTGGATTTCATGTTGCCCGTAGGAGGAGGTTCTGTAATAGATACGGCCAAAGCCATTGCAATAGGTATTCCTTATGAAGGAGATTTCTGGGATTTCTTTATCGGAAAATCCATACCACAGACAGGATTGCCCATCGGAGTTGTACTTACTATTCCGGCAGCCGGAAGTGAAGGTTCGGGAAACGCTGTAATCACTAAGCTCGACGGATTAAGAAAATTAGGCATACGCACTCCGGAAATTCTCCGACCAGTCTTTGCCGTAATGAATCCGGAGCTGACTTATACATTGTCGGCATGGCAAACGGCCAGTGGCATTACGGATATGATGGCGCATATCATGGAGCGTTATTTCAGCAATACCCAAGGCGTGGAAATAGCCGACCGTATGTGTGAAGGAGTAATGAAAGCAATCGTAAACGAAGCTCCCCACGTAATGAGCGAACCGGATAACTATGATGCACGTGCCAATATCATGTGGGCGGGTACAGTGGCTCATAACGGTACATGTGGAGTAGGCTGTGAAGAAGACTGGGCTTCCCATGGTCTGGAACACGAAATCAGTGCAATTTACGACGTGACTCACGGAGCAGGACTTGCCGTTATATTCCCTGCATGGCTGACCTACGCAGCCAAACATAATGTAGGTAAGGTTGCCCAATATGCAGTACGCGTATGGGACGTACCGGAGTCAGACGACCTGCAAGCCGTAGCTATGGAAGGAATAGCAAGATTTAAGGCTTTCCTGCACAGCATAGGTATGCCTGTTACCCTCAGAGAATTAGGAATAGAAAAACCGGACATTGACTTACTGGTCAGAAAATTCCACGAAGATAAAGGAAAAGTGGCAGGCAATTATGTCCATCTTGACAGCCAGGCAAGCCGTGAGATATACGAATTAGCCAGATAAATCAACCTCACATAACCGATTACTTACATACCACGCAGACGGATTAACATTGCGTACATACAAAGACCAATGTTAGTCCGCCTGTTTTGTCCTCAAACATTCCAGAAAATAATAATAAACCAACCACATCAACGATACATTCATTATGGAATTCAATAACAATCAAATCCGCAGACAAGACAGACTGCTCAGCGAAGCTCGTGCTTACGAAATCCTGAAAGAAGGAGAATACGGCGTACTCTCCATGCGTACAGAAAACGGTGAAGGAGCCTATGGCATTCCACTAAGTTATGTATGGGACAGAGGAAACTCTATTTATATCCATTGCGCCCCAGTAGGCAGAAAGCTGAATTGCATAGACGCATGCACAAATGTTTCCTTCTGCGTAGTAGGACGTACAAAAGTCATTCCCAGAGAATTTACCACTGCATACGAAAGCATCGTACTTCGCTGTACGGCACATCACAGTCTGCACGAAGCAGAACGTATGTCTGCCCTGTCACTATTTTTAAGCAAATACTGCCCCAACGACAAAATAAAAGGACTGGAATATGCACAAAAATCCTTTCACCGTACAGAAATCATCCGGTTGGACATAGAAGAAATCAGTGCAAAAAGCAAGAACCGTTTCTAATCTTTCTCCCAAAGTATGAAGTCAACTACAAGTTATACCTATAAAGATATCTGGCTCATTGCCTATCCCATTCTCATCAGCCTGATTATGGAGCAAATGATCGGTATCACCGATACTGCATTTCTTGGGCATGTAGGTGAGATAGAACTAGGAGCATCTGCCATAGCCGGTGTATATTATCTGGCAATCTTCATGATCGGATTCGGCTTTACAGTCGGTTCGCAAATACTGATAGCCCGAAGAAACGGTGAAGGGAACTACCGTGCTATAGGAAACATCTTCTATCAGGGTATCTATTTCCTGATGCTGATGAGTCTGGTTATTTTTATCCTTTCACAAGTTTTTTCCGAACAAATACTGGGAATGTTAGTCAGTTCGGACCGTATAGTAGGTGCAGCAACTGACTATATACGCTGGCGTGTGTATGGTTTCTTCTTCTCCTTTATAGGAGCCATGTTCAGAGCCTTTTTTGTAGGAACTACGCAGACACGTACCCTCACCCTGAATTCCATCGTGATGGTAGCTGCCAATGTAATATTCAACTATACACTTATTTTCGGTAAATTCGGATTCCCTGCTATGGGAATTGCCGGAGCAGCTATAGGCTCGTCTCTGGCCGAACTGGTATCCGTATTATTCTTTATAAGTTATACATACCGGAAAATAGACTATCGCAAGTATGGATTAAACCGCATCCCCGGCATCCGTACAAAAGCATTGTCACAAATCATGCATATTTCACTATGGACAATGATACAAAACTTTATATCACTGTCTACATGGTTCCTGTTTTTTATATTTATCGAACATCTGGGAGAACGTCCGCTCGCCATTTCCAATATCATACGAAGTGTATCGAGCATACCGTTTATGACGGTCATGGCTTTCGCATCAACTTGCAGTTCACTGGTAAGCAACCAGATTGGTGCCGGACACAGCAAAGAAGTTCCGGCATTAATCAACCAACATATACGCCTATGTTCTTTCTTTGTCATTCCACTGATAGGACTTATCGCGTTGTTCCCCTCGACAGTCTTGCGTATATATACCAATATACCCGACTTGATAACAGCAAGTATTCCTACTTTATGGGTATTATGTTCTACCTATATCGTCAGTATTCCAGGCTTTATTTATTTTCAATCAGTATCAGGAACGGGTAACACACGTGCTGCTTTCATTCTTGAGATCATTGCCCTGGCACTGTATACCATATACATCCTCATCGTAATTACAGGTTTGAAAGCTGACGTTGCCATATGCTGGACAGCCGAGCACTTATATGCTATCTGTATCGGCATAGCCAGTTATCTGTATATCAGGAAGGCAAACTGGCAACATAAGCGTATTTGAGGAATTTCCCTATCATAAGTAGGAATATTCCCCTTTACGATTAGGAGAAATTAATTGTAGGTGTCAGATTCCCGGCCTATCTTTGTCATATCAAAAAACAAAGGAGGTAGTTATGAAGACAATAAAACGTAAATTCTATTATATAGCAGCAGTGCTGTCTTTAATCTTTACATTGAGTTCATGCGAATATGTAGGTCTGGGAATAGAAATCGGAAACGGCACGAACAGTTATCACGAAAGTACCGATTATTTATGCAGCCGTATCTGGACTGATGAATGGACAGATGAATATGGTGTTTACTACTATCAGGAAATTTGTTTTTACCCGAACAATACGGGAGTAGACTATTTATATTCGCAAGACCGCTACGGAAACCGGCAGGAATCAAGCCTTAATTTCGGATGGGACTGGTGGAACAGCAACTATACAAGCATCCGTCTCAATTACGGCAACAGATATTCGTACATGGAAAATATTGCAATGGGAGGAAACCAGCTGAACTGCCTGCTGGATGGCTATCCCGCTTATTTCATTGGAAAATAAGAAACTTTTCATTCTCTCTCTCTCACATCCCCTTTTACGTATTTTCATGCTGTGAGAAGCACGAAATACGGAAAAGGGGAATTTTTATGAAAAAATTCAGCATGTTTTTAGTAAAATATCAGCATCTTTTCTAAAATTTTGTACAAAAAACACTGGTTCTTCAGCATCTTTTCAGACGGTTGTCATTTTGCATTATTTGCTTTTTCAACTATATACCCTATTTCTTCCGATATAGCATATAATACATCTATAGCAAAGGCATTTTCTTTTATCTTTTTGGACTGATATAAAAATCTGTCGTTATACTTATTATAAATACGCTTCTCTACTTCTCCCTTCTTTTTCCGGGCTGTAATAGGCTCATTTACGCAGACTGATGGAAACGAGGCTGTTTCAGCTTCACTAAATTGCAAGAAGGATAGCTCGGAAATCAAATCAAGACTTTGAGTTCTATTCCAGAATTCAGAGTGTGAGCAGTTTCTTTCACAAATCCACTCTATACCATGTTCGTATCTATTCCCTTGAATTTGTATAAGCAATACATAGTCATTATTTATTTTCAATTTAGCCTCCAACAGACCTTGTCCATGAGTAAATCCCCAATTAGTATATACCGTATTCAGTATATTTCCTTCTGTTTTAGCAATAGCCTCAATTCCATATCCCGATACAGTTTCAAGATGAAATTTATCCATTATATATTTATTCAGACTAGCACAAAGTTGGGAATACCATATTTTATCCATCAAATCTCCTATACGCAATTCTTCAATTTCCTTTTTTTCATCCTTTGGCAATAAAAAATAACTTTCCTTTTTCAAAAGCCAAGTCTGTGACAGCTGATGCAGATTATTGATGAACGAACAATAATCTTCTACCAATGCTAATGCATAAGAATCACCCTCAAGTAGGTTTTTATGTTTACTTATAGCCTCACATAAATCTTTATAACTGCGTATTTTCCACAACCCATCGTTAAGAATACTTTCTTTATCAGGAAATTCTGTAGCCAATGATAATAAAATCAAATTGTCTGTCTGTGGGTTGTTTTCCCTCACATACCTGTCCAGCTGACTTTTCTGAGGAATACTTTTTACCTTATTCTCTAAAATAAATGTTATCTGTCTATCACAACATGCACAAAGATCAAGGTTACAATATTCTCTTTTAATATTTTCCGGAGAAGCGTTCCAATTAACCTTACATCCTAGTTCTTTGCATACAGCAACAAATAGAGCGCAATGTGTTGTTCCTAACCAATATAAAAAATTACTGTGAAATAACTCCTTTGAACACAAGGACAAATTAAATAGTGGTGAAGTCCTAAGGGCTTCTTTGAAACCCTTCGCCATAATCTTTTCTATTAATGGTATAACACTGCTCCGCATAACCTCAAGATTCAGCCTATGTTCCCCTTCAAACCATGAAGCCTTTTCATAATGCGACATAAACTCGTCATATCCATGCACTAATGTGTCTTTTGTGCCAAACAGAGCATAAGTATTTTCTTTATCGAACTCCGTACTATCCGAAAACTGTCCCTTCTCTACCTTTTGGTAAGCATCACACAAACTAGAAGTTATCTCATAATGAGTTTCACCGTTCCGACGAGGATTCAGAAACTCATGTACACCAATCTGTGTACGCATAAATTCGGATACATGAAAAGCCGGGTTCACTAAGATCTTTTTATATCCTCTAAGTTGCTGGGCAAACATACCTCCCATGGAGGTTCCAATAATAAGTTGAGGCTGTTCTAGCTCACATAAATGCCGCAGCATGTCCAAAGCTTCCTGAGGAGCAACAGGCAAATCGGGTGACAGCACACTATAATCGGGTAAAAGAGCCTGCAAGTTTCTTGCCGTAGAAGAAGAACCGGAAGATGAAAGTCCGTGTATGTACAGAATTTTATTTTTCATGTTTCGCTGATTTTTTTAATATAACTTTATCTAAAAAACGTATTACCAATACCATGTGGTATTTTTTATTGTAATTATACCACCAAACTACTAAAAATTTCACAAACAGCATGTTTTAACAAACATTTAACACAAGCTACCCATCAAGGTATCCCATGAACCAATAACGATATAACATATTACGTATATCACATTTTATTAGTAACTTTGTGTATTGAAAAAACAAAAGTTCAATAATCATGAAGAAAACAGACCTTATGACAATGACAGCAGCCATGATGTTTGCAGCATCGGGTTATGTCAACGCCGATACACCGGCAAATACCGATAAGCCTGTTATAGGCAAACAAGAAATCAGAATCAAAAATAAAAAACTTACTCCCGAGGCTTTGTGGGCAATGGGACGCATAGGAAGTTCTAGCGTATCCCCCGATGGAAAGCAGATCGCGTACACCGTATCTTATTACAGTGTAAAAGAGAACAAGAGCCACACTGTAATTTATGTGATGAATGCCGACGGCACAAACAATTTGCTTCTTACTCATACTGCCGACAGCGAGGTTGAACCGACATGGATAAAAGGCGGAAGCAAGATTGCTTTTCTTACAGCTGCAAGCGGAAGTATGCAAATATGGGAAATGAATCCCGACGGAAGTGAACGGAAACAACTTTCATCGTACGAAGGTGGTATAGAAGGATTTAAATTTTCTCCGGATGAAAGTAAAGTATTGTTCATCTCGCAAGTTAAATACGGACAACGTACTTCTGACATATATCCTGACTTGGATAAAGCCAGCGGAAAGGTCATCAATGACCTGATGTACAAGCATTGGGATGAATGGGTGGAAAATATTCCGCATCCGTTTGTCGCTTCATTCGACGGTAATCAGGTTGGTGCTGCTACAGATATTCTGAAAGATGAACCTTATGAATCGCCCATGAAACCTTTCGGCGGTATCGAGCAGCTGGCGTGGAGCAACGATTCCAAGCAAATAGCTTACACTTGTCGCAAGAAAACAGGATTGGAATATTCTGTATCGACCGATTCGGATATTTACCTTTATAATACGGAAACAGGTGAAACTCGTAATCTCTGTAAGGAAGATGCTACGGACAAGAATCTGGGCTACGATACCAATCCGAAATTCTCTCCCGACGGAAAAAGTATTGCATGGCAAAGTATGGAACGCGACGGCTATGAGAGCGATCGCAACCGGTTGTGTGTCATGAACCTGAAAAGTGGAGAAAAGACTTATGTAACCGAAGCTTTCCAGTCGGGTGTAGACGACTATTGCTGGGCTCCCGATGGAAAAACATTGTATTTCGTAGGCGTATGGCACGCTACCAGTATGGTTCACAGCACCAACCTGAAAGGAGAAGTAAAGCAGCTTACTGACGGTATGTACGACTATACTTCGGTTGCCATGCTGAACAACAAACAACTACTCACCAAACGTCATTCTTTAAGCGAGGCAGACGAACTGTTCACTGTCGATTTGAAAAAGAAAAATGCAGTAACCCGCATCACAAAAGAAAACGATCAGATATTCAGTCAGCTGCAAATGGGTAAAGTAGAAGCACGCTGGACCAAGACTGTCGACGGAAAAGATATGCTTTCATGGGTAGTTTATCCGGCTAATTTCAACCCGAACAAGAAGTATCCGACTCTTCTTTTCTGCCAGGGAGGTCCACAAAGTCCGGTCAGCCAGTTCTGGAGCTATCGCTGGAATCTGCAACTCATGGCAGCAAACGACTATATCATCATTGCTCCCAACCGTCGCGGTCTACCGGGATTCGGCATGGAATGGCTGGAAGATATCAGTACAAACTACGGAGGCCACTGCATGGACGACTACCTGAGTGCCATCGACGATATAGCTAAAGAGCCTTATGTAGATAAAGACCGTCTGGGATGTGTAGGAGCCAGCTTTGGCGGTTACTCTGTTTATTGGTTGGCAGGTCACCACAACAAACGCTTTAAAGCCTTTATTGCTCACGATGGTTTCTTCAATATGGAACAGCAGTATCTGGAAACAGAAGAGCTCTGGTTCACCAACTGGGATTTGGGTGGAGCATATTGGGAGAAAAATAATCCGGCAGTACAACGCAGTTACGCCAATTCTCCTCATCTGTTTGTAGATAAATGGGACACTCCTATACTGTGCATACATGGAGAAAAAGATTTCCGAATCCTGGCTTCACAAGGAATGGCTGCCTTCAATGCTGCCAAATTAAGAGGTGTTCCGGCACAGTTGCTCATCTTCCCTGACGAGAATCACTGGGTACTGAAACCGCAGAACGGCATCCTGTGGCAACGCACATTCTTTGCATGGCTGGATAAATGGCTAAAGCCTGAGAATAAATAACCACAGCTAAACTATAAGAGAAAATGATAAAAAATATAGTTTTCGATTTTGGCGGAGTTATAGCCGATATAAGCCGCGAACAGGCTGTAAAGGCATTCATCCGTCTGGGTGTAAAAGATGCCGACCGCATCCTCGACAAGTATCATCAGACCGGCATCTTTCAGGAACTGGAAGAAGGAAATCTGACAGAGGAAGCTTACCGAAACGAATTGGGAAAACTATGCGGACGTACATTGTCATGGGAGGAAATACAGCAAGCATGGCTAGGCTTTATCACTGGTGTAGATATACGGAAGCTGGAATATCTGGAAATGTTACGTAGCGAAGGATACAAGCTCTATGTACTTAGCAACACGAATCCTTACGTAATGGGATGGGCATGCAGCGAACGGTTTTCTTCAGAGGGCAAACCTTTGACATCGTATTTCGACAAGTTATACCTCTCCTATCAGGTAGGTTGCACAAAACCCGAACAGCGCATCTTCGAGTACATGCTGTCGGATGCCGGCTTAGAACCGAAAGAAACCTTGTTCGTAGATGATGGCCAATCGAACATAAACATAGCAAGCCAACTGGGTATGCATACCTTCCAACCTGAAAATGGCTGTGACTGGCGAAAAGAATTAAGCCTGTTACTCGCTAAACTGAAGTAAAATATAACAAATATCCAAACAGAGATTCCGGTTTACATACTGGAATTTCTGTTTTTTTACATTCATAAAAAATATGATTATTCGACAGGAACAAGAAAAAGATTATTCGGCTGTTTTCGCTCTTATAGAGTCCTCTTTCAAACATCTTCAGGAAAGTGACCATAAAGAACAATTCCTCGTGGAAAGACTTCGAAAATCAGATGCTTTTATTCCTGAGCTATCATTAGTAGCCGAAAACGAAGAAAAAATCATCGGATATATATTACTTTCAAAGGTAGAAATTATATCTAACGACAAAAAAATAATAACACTAGCCCTTGCACCAATTGCCGTTCTGCCTGAATATCAAAGAAAGGGAATAGGTAAAGCCCTAATAGCTGAAGCACATAAACGTGCTATTCTGTCAGGATATACTTCCATAGTATTATTAGGTCATAAAGACTATTATCCACAATTCGGATACCGGAAAGCTTCCGAGTTCGGCATAATTTTTCCCTTCAACGTCCCCGACGAATATTGTATGGCAATAGAATTATTGCCTGATAGTCTGAAGGATACACATGGAATAGTTTATTATTCATCAGTTTTTTTTGAGTGATTTTTAAAAAAAATATCAAAAACACTTGCATATTACATTCTAAAGCACTACCTTTGCATCGCTTTTAAGGAAAAGCACTTCTTCGGGGTGTAGCGCAGTCCGGTTAGCGCACCTGCTTTGGG
>ULSY01003791.1_pt1 | contig 17951 bp, 18 predicted proteins | sample 1957201 | NCBI WGS metagenome assembly ULSY01 (sample SAMEA4835723, study PRJEB28245) | human gut metagenome | biome: gut microbiome; material: fecal sample | place: Denmark | collected 2008
GCATTTTGATAGGCAACAAAGTTTATTACACTCATTGGACACCCGCAAAATCTCATGCCGTAAACCTGCAAATATCGTCACGTGCGGCAATAGACGGAGAAATTAAGGAAGCTGAAAAATCATTTGGAACAAGTGCGGAACTCTTTATCGGTGGCCACGGCGGTGCAGCAGAACGTGACGCGGTAAAAATTAAAGTCGCTTACTTGAAAAAGATGAAAGAACTACTTGCCTCAAATACTACTCCACAGGCATTCATTGAAGCTATGAAGCAGGCTTATCCTGGACTACCCGGCGAGGGAGGACTTGCAGACTTGGCAAAGGCCCTCTACACCGCCCAATAGGATGAAAACAGATAAATGAAAGGCAACGGATGAATTTCTCATATCATTGTTTTATTTAATAATGTGTGTAATTATTCATCCGTTGCCCTACATTAATAGATTATCCGCAATAAAAAGACTCACGGACAAGTTTGTGCATAAGCGTATTATCTGTTTCCGCCGATGACCTTAAACTCGTATCATTGAAGCTGCGCAGCCTATCCATGACACCGTCTATCATACGGGGCGAGAACACTCCGCGGGCCTCATAAATACCGCGCTGCCTTTCAAGCCAATCTGCCGAGGCCGCACATGAGTCGGGAAGTTGCTCGAACCGGTCATTATTTCCACTCTCACCAGGCCCAACGTATTTATCTGCGGCAATGGCCAGAGCTTCGTTTTCCGACATTTCCAATCCATGCCTACAAGCAACACACAGACCAGCCATTAACTGGTAAATGTCCGCCGAAGCGTCAGGTGAACGCATTTCGACCGTCTGCTTAGGATTGTCTGATGGCAGACTGTCCATACCATTTGACGGATGACAGCCGTGAACACCGTGCTTGAAATTCCATCCCAACGGAACCCGTACAAGTACCGAACGGTTACAATCGCCCCAGCATACACTTGTTGGAGCCTCTTGATGAGGTACAAGGCGGAAATATGATACCGGAGTCTTGTTGCCAAAAGCTGTAATTGATGGAGCAAGAGTCATCATTCCCGCTATCGCGCGGCGTGCTTCCGTCGACAGACTGCCACCATTAACCATGCAGTTATGCCCGTCTTTCATCATGCGCATATGGATGTGCAGCCCTGAGCCGGCTTTGCCAACTGTTATTTTAGGCGCAAACGTTACGTCGAGACCTAACGAATAAGCCAAGTTTCTTATCACCCATTTGGCCAGCAACAGCTGGTCTGCAGCGCTTTCCACCGGACATGGCAGAAACTCTATTTCGTTTTGTTCATACACTTTGCCGTCTGCCGTAAAATTACCGACTTCAGAATGGCCGTATTTTATTTGCCCTCCGGTTTGCGCAATATACGCCATGCACTTCTTGCGGAACTCGTTGAACTTGGCAAATGGACCTGATTCATGATATCCACGCTGGTTAACGGCTGGAAACATACCGTCATCTTCCGCTATAACATAATATTCAAGTTCTCCCATTGCCTCGAAAGTCATGCCGGTAGACTCGGTAAAGGCCTCGGCGGCGCGATGTAATGTCTGCTCCGGCGAACTGTCAAAAGGTTGTCCATCCTTATCAAGAAAAGAACAAAGCAAGCACAAAGTGGGGATTCCAGAAAACGGATTGACAAACGCTGTACTATAACGCGGCACAACATAAAGGTCGCTGCTTTCCGCCTCCACGAACGAGGGGAACAGGCTTGAACCGTCAACACGCTCGCCGTCAGTAAGGATTGTTTCAAGATAAGCAAGATTGTTTATCATGAAGTTCAATGTCTTAACACGACCATCCTCGGCAGGATACATGAAATCGACCATCCTTATACCTTTTTCACGGATAAAAGTGATAATATCCGTCTTGGTCAATCCGGATGCCGGTTTACCGAAAAAAGCAACCAATTCGTTGGCACTCATTTCAACAGTCTTGTCCATAGCAATAGAAATTTAAAATCAATAACATGTTTTTCGATTAACAACAGAAATTGCAAATATACCGATATGCACGGCATTATTATGCGTTTACAAAAATAAGACATTTTATTGTTCACTACAAATTAAACACATTATATTTTCATAAAAATACATTTAATATTCCAACATAACGAAAACGGCAATAAGTACATAATGGTACGAATCATTATTTTACACTTACACTTTGACTTTATCAAACCCGTGAGAATTGCGATATCCTGATTTTATTTCAATACAACCAGGAATATAGCAAAAATCGACGTGCAAAATTAAGTTCATGATACACAGAACGTTACATAATTTTCAGCCATGTGTGTGCAATTTTAATAGTCATAATCAACCGTTAATCATTATATTACAGACATGATTGACGGCCTTTCGTCTTGCTTTCAACGGCTTTTTCCATCTTTAAAGATGGCCTTTGCATTGCTGATTTGCCACCTTTTACACTTCCTAAACATGTATTTTTCTGCATAAAGACCATTATAATCACACACAAACGCCAGTTTTTCAATGTTCCACACTTCTATTTTCAGAAAAAAGTCGAACACTTTTAATTTTACTTTATGCTAATAATACGAGCCTGTTCTGAACATTATGATAAAATCACATTTGCCCTGCTACATATCTGAATAAAGCTCAAATACATTCAACAAGACATATTATCTGAATCAGACAACCATAAGCTAACGTAAAAGGAAAAATTTTACAGTCATGCAAAATCATACAAAAAATATTTGTTAATTAATCAAATTTAAGTATATTTGCAGACAAACTGATATCCGTAATAACTATACGTGAAAACCTTACTTAATTATGACAGAAAAAAGAGTTTACACCTTCGGCAACGGTAAAGCTGAAGGAAAGGCAGACATGAGAAACCTCCTCGGAGGCAAAGGCGCCAATTTGGCTGAAATGAACCTTATAGGCGTTCCCGTTCCTCCGGGTTTCACAATTACCACAGACGTATGCAATGAGTATTTCGAGAAAGGTAAAGAAGCTGTCGTTGCACTTTTAAGCGACGACGTCGTAGCTTCTGTGCACCATGTAGAGAACTTGATGAACTGCAAGTTTGGCGACGCGACCAATCCTCTGCTCGTCAGCGTACGTTCAGGCGCCCGCGCTTCTATGCCGGGAATGATGGACACAATTCTGAATCTCGGACTTAATGATGAAGTTGTTGAAGGCCTTGCGAAAAAGACCGGAAACGAAAGATTCGCTTATGACAGCTACCGCCGTTTCGTACAAATGTACGGAGACGTTGTGCTGGGAATGAAGCCCGTGAACAAAGACGACATTGATCCATTTGAGGCTATCATACAAAAAGTAAAGGCAATAAGAGGTATTAAGCTCGACAACGAAATGAGCGTTGACGAACTTAAGCAACTCGTTACATTATTTAAAGAGGCTATCAAGAAACAGACAGGCAAAGATTTTCCTAACGATCCGATGGAACAGCTATGGGGAGCAATCTGCGCCGTATTTGACAGCTGGATGAACGAGCGTGCCATCCTTTACCGCAAGATGGAAGGGATACCCGCAGAATGGGGAACGGCCGTAACCGTCATGGCCATGGTATTCGGTAACATGGGACCTACGTCGGCTACCGGCGTATGCTTCAGCCGCGACGCTGCAACGGGCGAAAACAGTTTCAACGGCGAATATCTCGTAAATGCGCAAGGTGAGGATGTGGTAGCAGGAATACGTACTCCGCAACAAATAACCAAGGAACGTTCTATCAGATGGGCTCAGCAACAAGGAATATCTGAGGATGAGCGTGCGTCAAAATACCCGTCGATGGAAGAGGCAATGCCTGAAATTTTTGCGCAGCTTAACGATCTCCAGCAAAAACTTGAACACCATTACCACGACATGCAGGACATGGAATTCACCGTTCAGGAAGGGAAACTATGGTTCTTGCAGACACGTAACGGTAAACGTACCGGTACTGCAATGGTGAAAATCGCCATGGATTTGCTCCATGAAGGTGAAATAGACGAAAAGACGGCACTGGAGCGCTGCGAGCCTAACAAACTTGACGAACTTCTCCACCCTGTATTTGACAAGGAGGCACTTAAATCGGCTAAAGTTCTGACACGTGGTCTGCCGGCATCGCCTGGTGCAGCATGCGGTCAAATAGTATTCTTTGCTGATGACGCCGCAAGAATGCATGCTGAAGGCCATAGAGTTGTAATGGTGCGTATAGAGACGAGTCCTGAAGACTTAGCAGGTATGGCGGCAGCAGAAGGCATTGTTACCGCACGTGGCGGCATGACGTCACACGCGGCCGTCGTTGCGCGCGGAATGGGTAAATGTTGCGTTTCAGGAGCTGGCGCACTGAATGTCGACTACAAAGCACGTACCGTGGAAATAGACGGAACAGTACTGAAAGAAGGCGACTACCTGTCAATCAACGGTTCTACAGGCGAGATTTATCTTGGTGAAGTGAAGACAAAACCTGCAGAGGTTACAGGTGACTTTGCCGACCTGATGAGTCTGTGCGACAAATACACTAAGCTCGTTGTACGCACAAATGCAGATACTCCACGCGACGCAAAAGTGGCACGCAATTTCGGTGCTGTAGGTATTGGTCTCTGCCGTACTGAGCACATGTTCTTCGAGAACGAGAAAATTAAGGCTATGCGCGAGATGATTCTTGCGGATACCGTAGAAGGCCGTGAAAAGGCTTTGGCTAAACTATTGCCCTATCAAAAGCAAGATTTCTATGGCATTTTGAAGGCTATGGACGGATATCCAGTCAACATACGTCTGCTCGATCCCCCACTCCATGAGTTTGTTCCGCATGACATTGAAGGACAGCAAGCTATGGCAGAGGAAATGGGTGTAACCGTCCAGGAAATTCAGCAGCGTGTAAACAGCCTGAGCGAACACAATCCAATGCTTGGCCATCGTGGTTGCCGTCTTGGCAATACATATCCTGAAATCACGGCCATGCAGACACGTGCAATACTCGGTGCAGCTATACAGTTAAAGAAGGAAGGTCTTGATCCCCGTCCCGAAATAATGGTTCCACTGATCGGTATTGTCAATGAATTTGATGTTCAGGAGAAAGTCATACGCCAAACAGCAAAAGAACTTTTTGAAGAAGAAGGTATCGAAATACCGTTCCGTGTTGGTACAATGATTGAAATTCCACGTGCTGCGTTAACGGCTGATCATATAGCAGAAAAAGCTGAATACTTTAGCTTCGGAACAAACGACCTAACACAGATGACGTTCGGATACAGCCGCGACGATATCGCCAGCTTCTTGCCTGTTTATTTGGACAAGAAAATCCTTAACGTTGACCCGTTCCAAGTACTCGACCAGAACGGTGTAGGCCAACTTATCAAGATGGCAGTAGACAAGGGACGCTCAACACGTCCGGAACTTACTTGTGGTATCTGTGGCGAGCACGGTGGTGAACCTTCGTCTGTTAAGTTCTGTCACAAAGTAGGTTTGAATTATGTCAGCTGCTCACCGTTCCGCGTGCCAATAGCCCGTTTGGCTGCGGCGCAGGCGGCTGTCGAGGATGAATAAGTAATTCAGACAATCCATTGAATTAGGCTGTAATGCTCTGATAATAAGGAGGTTACAGCCTAATCTGTTTTAAGGAGGTTCGTACACTTGACCGCATAAAATGAGCCAAATAAACGGCTTTTGCATACACCTGGACATACACCTGAAGGACATAGCGCATACACCAGTGCATACACCACTTAAATCATTGATATATGGCAACATTAAAAGCAGTAGTAAGGAAGAAAAGAGCCAACGGCTTTTATCCGGTGTACATTCGCATCGTCCACCGCTCTCGGATGGGTTACATCAAGACCGACAAACTTGTAACGGATAAGCAGATTTTGAAATCCGGGGAAATAAAGGATGCGGTAGTGAATGAGTATTGCTCGCGGTTGATTCTGCATTATACAGACTTGATCAACCGACAAGACATTTCCAACTATTCAGTTATGGAGTTAATTGAATACCTGACACGTTCTGATGAGGATGTTTGTTTTAGCGATTATGCGAATTTACATATCGAGCGTATGGTAAAAGAAGGTCATGCCAGAAATGCAAAAAACTACAGGTTGGCAGTGAACCATCTTGAACGTTATCTTGGAACCAATCACATTATGTTTGGCCAGTTGACTTCAGCTGTATTGAAGAGATGGATAGAAAGTCTGTCGCAGACAAACCGTGCCAAAGAAATGTATCCGACTTGTGTCCGTCAAATCTTTAAGAAAGCAATATTGGAACTTAATGATGAAGAGCGCGATATTTTGCGCATCAAGTTTAATCCGTGGCTGAAAATAGCCATACCAAAATCTGACAGCACAGTAAAGCGTGCCATCAGTGCGGAGGCGTGCCGCGAGTTCTTCAACCGTCCGCTGCCCAAGAGCAAGATGATTTCGCCGCTTCCGGAACTTGGGCGTGATGTCGCCCTCCTTTCATTGTGTATCGGAGGCATCAACACCGTTGACCTTTACGAACTGAAAAAGAAGGACTACAACAATGGCATCATTGGCTACAAGAGGGCAAAGACAAGGCACAGCCGCAAGGACGAGGCATATATGGAAATGAGGATTGAGCCGTTCATACAGGACACGTTCAACAAGTACCTTTCAAAAGACGAGGATGACGAGTACCTGTTTGTTTTCCACAGCCGTTACCGTGACTATGACAGTTTCAACGCCAATGTCAACGGCGGCATACGGAAAATCTGCCAGGACATGGGCATGGCAAAGGAGGACTATTACTGTTTCTATACATTCAGGCATACCTGGGCTACAATAGCCCAGAACGACTGCGACGCAAACCTGTATGAGGTGGCTTTCGGACTGAACCACAGCCACGGCATGAACGTGACGAGGGGCTACGTCAAGATAGACTTCTCCCCTGCCTGGCGGCTCAACGCCAAAATCATCGACTTCATTTTCTTCAGCGACAAGAAAAGTAAGCAAGGAAAAGCCCGCGATTTAGAAGCTCCGGCAGACAAGATGTTCCGCATAACCAAGAAAATGATGATATACGGGCGTGCCTACTTCAAAGGTAAAGTCGTCAGCGAGCTTACGGACATCGGTTTTGGCACGGTAGATGACGTTATCGCGGCCCTTGCCCAAAAGTTACCAAAGAACATTCCGACCGGCAGCACCGTACAGTTCCGCCTTACCAACTGTGACTCGCAACGGGAAGCAGTCTATGAAAGAAGCAAGGGGAAAGGATTTTAGAAAGTACAAATCTCAAAGAAGCCGCATTTGCAAGAAAAGCAAGTGCGGTTTTTTCATGCACGTCATTACCTGCCGCAACGCCGTGTGGAAGCCCTGCCTCCAATGATAAAGGCAAATGCAGCCGTAAGCATCCGGCCGAAAATCAGGAACAGTTTTTTGACCAGCGAAAATACGAGCCTGAATGCCGTCCTAACAATCCAAACTACGAGTTTAAAAAGCAACAAGGCTATCATCAGTAGCGGCAAAATATATATGAGCAGCAACAATTCAAACATAATATCACACTAAATAAAGATGGTTCCACTATGTAAATATACTAAAAATCAGCGACATACGCAAATATTGCAGTCTGTATTTTCCGACTTAACCAATTAATTTCCAAGCATATATATTCCCGGTTGCCAGTACCTTTTTCCAGTAAACCTTAATGTCGTGAGATACAGTTTCCCTGACACTCGGACAAACATTTCCGAACCGCCATAGCCCTAAATCATCCTATTACTTTTTTTCCCTGCTGTCAGATATTAAGGACATCAGGACAGCACACTTCCTTACATCATGAATTTTCAAAACACGGTATCCGTATTCCCTTAATCAAAGCATCGCAATTATAATAATCCAGGAACTTACATCATTGGGGCTTACATCTGTTGACATTCAGGAATCCGTCAATCCCAGTCAACAGGATATGTCTGCCTAAAACACTCAATAACGAAATACCCAAAGTCACGGATGAAAGTCACATAAAATCCGGAACTGTCAATTCCGTGTATCTGCATGAGGAGATTTTATGATACAAATTTCTGGTGGCCAGGAAGCGGAGAATGCGGGCGTTATGAAATCCAAGCATCATATTTCCGTAGCTTCTGAAATACAGGCATTCCACGGTTTTGTGTTGCGCATTTTCCCACATGGCGGGCTGTCTCCGTATATTTGGCGCATAAATGTGCCGGGAGTATATCGCCCTGCTTTGCAGGAGTTGTCAAGCAAGTTGTACTTTTGTTGCCACAAAAATGACTTGCCTGACGCCATGCGCCGGAGCGGTCAGGCCGCAGTTCTGCCACCGGCAGAAGAATGTCCCGGAAAACCACGACAAGTCGCTTATATAATGAAAGAGAAAAGAACAAGGTACATCAAGATTAGGATGACCCGGGAAGAAATAGAGCGGATAAAGGAGAAGTCCGCCTCTTACACTTCCGTGAGCCATTTCATACGCTCGGCCGTGGCCGAACACTCCGGCGTAGGTGCAAAGCAAAAGCTCGAACTGATAAGGGAACTCGGCGGCTTCTACCGTGAGTTCAGGAACGACCTGTCCCACATCGGCGGCAACCTGAACCAGTCGGTCAGGAGGGCTAACGAACTGTCAGCGGCAGGGCTTCTACCGCCCGGCTACATCACGGAAGTCCTCATGCCCGCAATCCTCGAAACCCGGAACACTTTGGACGGAATTAAGAAGGAGCTTGACGCTATAACCCGGAAAGCCGTGAGACTTTGAACACCAAAAATCCAAACACCGAAAATCCAAGAATACAAGATGATAGCCACCATATTACCCGGAAGCACGAACTTCCACGCCGTCGGCTACAATGAGCGGAAAGTCGCGAATGGCGCTGCCCGGCTCATCGAGATGCGCAACTTCGGCGCACTCGGGACATTCGGCAGGCCGACCGCCGACGAACTGACAAAATACCTCATGGAATACAGCTCCCGGAACGGCAGGATACGGAAAGCACAGTTCCACGTCGCCATATCGTGCAAGGGCCACGAAATGTCGGAAGCCGAACTGCTGGAGTTCACGCACCGCTACCTTACGGAGATGGGATACATGGAACCCGGACAGCCCCTGCTGGTCTATTCCCACCACGACACCGACAACACCCACCTGCACGCCATCACCTCACGAATCGCACCCGACGGCAGGAAGATAGCCCATAGCCACGAGCGCAGACGCTCGCAGGAGGCGATAGACCGCATACTCGGCACCGACAGGAGGCAAAAGACGGACAAGGACATCGAAAATGCCAGGCAATACACCTTTTCGTCTTTCGCGCAGTTCAAGGCCATCATGTTCTCAATGGGCTACGAGACCTACAGGAAGGACGGCACCGTGTTCATAAAGTACGGCGGAAAGGTGCAGCGGGAAATCCCGTTGGCGGAAATCGAAGCCCTGTACAAAAGCGGACGCAGGGACAGGATGCGGTGCCGGAAGTTGAGAAGCATACTCCTCAAATACAGGGACACCTGCACGGACAAGGAAGAGCTGCGCAAGGAGATGAAAGAAAAGTTCGGTGTGGACCTTGTTTTCTTCGGCCGCAGGGACAGGCCTTTCGGCTACATGGTGGTAGACCATGCCAAAAAGACGGTGATACACGGGGCAAGGGTGCTGTCCGTGGAGGAACTGCTCGACTTCGCCACGCCGGAGGAACGCCTTGACCGCATGGAGGACTTCATCGACCGCCTGCTCACACTCAACCCCAAGATGACGCAAAGTGAAATCTACGCCAAGATAAGGAGACAGCACGCCTATATAAAGAAAGGTGTGGTCTACTTCGGCGGCATGTCACGCCCGTTAAAGCTGTTCATGGCGGAAGCCATAGACCGCAACAACCGCATCGCGTGGGTGGAGAGGTTCTGCCCGGCCACGGAAGCAGAAAGGGACATGCTCTGCCGCGTCTTCAAGGTCAGCCGAACCGACCTTGTCACCCTCACGCCGGAAAGGACGGAAGCCTATAACGAGGCCGTCGGCCGCCTATGTGAAATCTTCGCTGACGATACAGCTTCCGTAAAATCGGGCATGTATGCGGAGGGTTTCACCCTGCGCGAAAAGGACGGGACGGCATTCGCCATAGACTTCAAGCGGCACATTATCGTCAACCTGGCGGACGAGGGATTTGACTTGGAACGGCTGAAGCGGAAAGCCGCCCACGGACAAAGGCAGGTCCTGTCACAAGCAAAGATGGCACACAGGCCGTTCAGACTTACGGGATTGAAGGATGCCGGAGGCGGCAGCCAAAGCGAAAAGCGTGAATGGGAAGTCGGCCGTAAGGACAATATCGACGACATTGATAGCGGACAACAGTTGAAACGGTAAGGAGCGGAACCATTGGATATGAAATTCCAAAGCGGTGAGAAAATCCGCACCCAAACGGCATTCCATAAAAATTCCGATACTGAAAAGTGTTGCGCATTTCGTTTCCCGAAACCTCGTGACTGTAAATTTGCGCATCACAAAACACAGGAAACCGAATGATACATACACCGGCCATAGTGACATTCGCCAACCAGAAGGGAGGCACGGGCAAGACGACGCTCTGCGTCACCTTCGCCAACTACCTCGTGACGAAAGGCGTCCGCACCGTCGTGGTGGACTGCGATTTCCAGCGTTCCATCGCCAAGTGCCGGAACGCCGACATCAGGAAGTACGGGGAGGAGCATTCTCCCTACGACGTGGCGGTGTGCGGCATCGACGACAGGGACGCGGTGAACGCCGTCATGGAGAAACTCCACAACGACCCGAGCATAGACATCGCGCTCATCGACACGCCCGGAAGCCTGAAAGCCGCCGGACTCGTCCCCCTGTTCGTCAACTCGGACGTCATCGCCGTGCCGTTCCACTACGACTTAGTGACCGTATCCTCGACCGCCGCGTTCCTGCTGTTTCTGGAGAGGCTGCGCAAGGCAGCGGCCGGACGGATGGACGCGAGGCTGTTCATCATCCCCAACCTGCATGACGGCAGGGTCGGCAAACGCTCCGAGCTTGCCCTGTGGGAAAGCGCGAGGGAGACATTCTCCAACCACGGCTTCGTAACGGAGAAGATACCCCGGCGTGCCGACATGGAGCGTTTCAGCACGATGGCCGCACTCGACATGCAGGAAAGCATCGTCGCCCCGGCGTTTGAGAGCATCTACACGGAGATTTTTGGCACGTCCGAACCCATAAGGGAAACGAGGCTTTCCGGAATACAGCTCACGGAGAACGCCTTTCCGAAGTACGGGAAGAAGAAAACCGGGACAGGCAAAGAGACAGTAAAATAAATGGCAACCATAACCGAACGTAACACAATGGCAAATGAAATACCAGAACTCGACGACCTGCTGAAAGGCGTCAATGGCCCGGACACGGGTGTAAAACTCCCGGAAAGGGGCAATAAAGACACGGAGGCAGGCATCCGGCCCGCCACGGACGGCTGCTGGGACAAGTTCCTGGCCTGCATTGAATCCACCAAGCCACAGGACAGGGACGGCCGCCTCGCGTGCAAGATAGACCGCGACCTTGCAGACACCCTCGACGACTGCGACATTCGCGGCCGCTGCCGTTCCGACCTCGTGAACGCCATCGTCCGCGCGTTCTTCGGGGCGTACCTCCCGCGCCTCGCGGACTACCGCAGGGAAAAGAAATCACTTTTCGACGGCTTCAGGGAGGGACAGCCGCAAGACAACAAAAACACACGGCAATGCAATACGGACAGATAGTATCCATCCTCGCCGTATGCTTCCTGCTGTACTACGCCTTCATGGTCGTATCCGACATCCTGAAGGCAAAGACCGCCCAGACTGCCGGGCAGGAAGACAAGGGCGAGGAGGACATAGACATTTCGGACGAGGCCGGGACTTTCAGGCCGGTCATGGTCAGCCGGGACGGACAGACGAAGGACGGGGACGACAGCCCTGCGGCTGAAAGCACCGCCGGACGGGAAAACAGCACGACTGGGAAATCCTCGCGCCGCCCCGGCTACCGCGGGGCCGTCATGACGGACGGCATCCTCGTGGAAGACCTTATTGAAGAAGTCAACCGTCTGGCGGAAACAGGTTCCGGCGACCTCGGACTTGTGATATACACCTGCGAGAACGCAAGGTGAGACATAAACTATTCAAGGGGTTGCGCAACAGCCCCGCCGTTTCTTTGGCGACACCTGTTTCTTTGGCGATGAAACCCGTTAACACACAACCTGAAAATGCAACACTTAAAGAGAAAGTGCCTGCGCGCCATAATACGCCTCAGGCATTCAGAGATTTACCGCAAGGCAACGCTGGCCGTGCTGGTCCTCGCCGTCTCGGCCGGTGAGGTGATGGCTTCCAGCAAGGGAGCCGCAGGCTTCACCAAGGCCACGCAGGAAGTAACCTCCTACCAGACACCCGTATCCAACCTCATGAAAGCCATCGCCGCCGTCATCGTGCTTGTCGGCGCCTTCAATGTCTATTTCAAGATGCGTGCGTCCGTAACGGTCGCGTGATAAATACTTCTTTGGCAAGAAGTCAGGATAGTGTTCCGATGTAAGTCGGACAGTCCAATGTATAACAACAAAAATAACTGTATGATTTACGACATCCTGCTCCCATCAGCCTTACCCTGCGGAGAAATCCATAAGGGGAACACAGCACGCTGGAAAAGTGGCAAGTCGGCGAACTGCAAAGCCGAGACGCAGCCGCGAGGGAGAAAGACTGACACGAGGATGAAGCCTGATTGGTTTAACGATAATCCAACGGTATGTGAAGTGACTATGGCGGAAAGCAGTTACATACGCCATATTGCGGCACCGTGCCAACCTGCATTTATTGGTACAGCAGGAACTTGCCGCAACGTAACCGCAGTAAGCGGAGAAAAGGGTGTAAGTCGCATCCGACAGTCAGTCGTGCCAACAGTTATCACGCAAACTAAACGGAGATTGCCTAACCCGAAATGCCAACTGGCTATGAACAAAGGTTCTGAATATTCGGTACGGCAACGGAGTTCCCATAGTAGTCCGAGGAAGGGAAAGCCTTCTACATGGCGAAGGGGAACAGTTATTGATTTCAATAGTATTAACGGATAACGTGAGAGACGTATGAGAAATCCCGAGATAATATTGGACACTTTAAGCTCACACAGTAAAGTTTCAGACTATAAGTATGAGCGTATCTACCGTATTCTCTTTAACGAGGAAATGTTCATGCTTGCCTACGAACGGATTAAATCCAAACCCGGCAACATGACTCCCGGTACAGATGGTCTTACCATTGACGGAATGACTATCGACCGCATTGGAAAACTCATTGAATGCTTGAAAGATGAGAGCTATTCTCCCAAACCTGCCAAGAGAGTGTACATTCCCAAGAAGAACGGAAAGAAACGTCCTTTGGGTATCCCTACTATCGAAGACAAGTTGGTGCAGGAGGTAACGAGAATGATTCTCGAAGCCATGTATGAAGGTCATTTTGAAAGCACTTCACATGGATTCAGACCATTCAAAAGTTGCCACACAGCCCTCATAAGCATCAAAAAGACATTTACCGGTATGCGGTGGTTTATAGAAGGAGACATCAAAGGCTTTTTCGATAATATCCACCATGCAACACTGATAGATATTCTGCGGATGCGGATAGCTGATGAGCGTTTCATTCGCTTGATATGGAAGTTCCTAAGGGCTGGTTATCTGGAAGAGTGGTATTTTAACAAAACTTATTCGGGCACACCCCAAGGAGGGATAGTCAGTCCCATATTGGCTAATATCTACCTTGACCGGTTCGACAAGTACATGAAAGAATATGCCACCCTCTTTGATAAAGGAGAAAGCAGGAAGATACGAAACGAATACATGAATCTGAACATGTGTACTGTAAACAGACGAAAGAAAAGAAAGGCTACTGAAGACCCTGTCGAAGCAGCCGCTCTTGATGCAGAAATCAAACAACTTCAGAAACAGTTGCGGAGTATGCCCGTAAGAGATGAGATGGACGAAAACTATCGCCGTCTCAAATATGTAAGGTATGCTGATGATTTTCTTATCGGGGTGATAGGCTCAAAGCAAGACTGTGAGAGAATCAAAGAGGATATTACCAACTACATGCGTGATAGACTCAAACTCGAACTTTCAGCAGAAAAGACGCTGATTACCCATGCAAGGGAAGAAGCCAAGTTCCTTGGTTATCGGATAACCGTAAAAACCCTGGATGTGATGAAAAGAAACTGCAAAGGAATCCTATCACGAGCATTCAGAGGTAAAGTTCAATTGTTGCTTTCATCGGAAACGGTAAAAGACAAGCTGATGAGCTACGGTGCTGTGAAATTCACAGAGCAAAACGGTAAAACGGTATGGCTACCACAGTCAAGAAGCTACTTGATAGGTATGGAAAGCCACCGAATCCTTGCAAAATTCAACCTTGAGATAAGAGGATTCTACAACTATTACTGTATAGCTGACAATGTATCTGCAACCTGCTCAAAACTTGGTTACATCATGCAGTACAGTCTCTACAAGACATTGGCACAGAAACTTAACAGTACTATGCCGAAGATTGTAAGAAAGTACAGAAAGGACAAGGAATTTAAGATTGAATACACCGATAAAAAGGGAAATCAAAAATATCGTGTCCTATACAATGGTGGATTTGCGCAAAAACAACCTAACAAAATGGCTGATTGTGACAACTTGCCTCATGTTAGCTTCCCGAAACGCTCATTGGCGGAACGATTAAGAAGTGAAATATGTGAGTTATGCGGCAGACACGATAAGCTCATCATGCACCATGTTCGCACTTTGAAATCAATCAATGACAAGACGGAATGGGGTAAGATAATGTTGGGTTCACACCGTAAAACTATCGCAGTATGCGAAAGTTGCTATACCAAGATAAAAGAGAAAGAACATGAGAAATAAAGTGCATTCAATAACGGAGAGCCGTATACATGGAGACATGTACGTACGGTTCGGGGGCAGGTTTGGAGAGACCTGCGGCAGTAATGCCGTAAGGCGCTCTAAACCAAGCCTACAGAACGGCGACCAGGACGTGAAGAAGACCATCATGCTGACCATCGGCGGTTGTATCGCGTTCATCGCACTGTCAGAGGCCTTGCCACTCTTCTTCACGTAAATCATGGAAGAGAATAAGAGTAACCAGGACGGTTTTCCCGTGTTCAAGGGACTCCAGAAGCCGTTGGAGTTCATGGGCATCCGCGGCCGCTTCCTCACACTGGCGGCGGTGGCCATAGGCGTGTCCTTCGTGGGATTCATCGTCTTCTCCATCGCCCTTGGGAAACTTGCTGGGTTCATCGCCATGCTGGTGATGGCCGCCGCAGGGCTGGCCACCATCTTCGTCAAGCAGCGCGGCGGACTGCACAACAAGAAACGGGCGAAAGGCATCTACATCTATAAGAACATCCGAAAAACGAATTGAAAAACCAACAAATAGAAAACAACCGATGGCACGGACTCGTCCACGGCAGCATGGGTGGCAGACCTTTCCAGAAGCAAAGGCTTTGCCGTAAGAAGCATTTTCTTCTGCGAGTCGGCATTGGACGCTATGGCTTTCTACCAAATAAACAAGGTGCGGGTCGGCACGGACACCGCCCTCGTGTCGCTCGGAGGTACGTTCTCCGACCGCCAGGTCACAGGCGTCATGGCGCGTTTCACCGAAGCGCGCGCCTTCGACTGCTTTGACAACGACCTTGCCGGGCGCATCTACGGACTGCGTATGATGGCTCTCTTGGAAGGCATCCCGATGAAAATCAGCAAGGCGGACGGAGGGCTGCTTGTGGAAGCGAAAGGAAAATCATTCAGGCTTGACCCGGACAGGCCGCTGCCTGCGCAGGTGGGCAAGAACCTTCCCATCCGGTACAAGGTGGGCCATTGGCCGCCGCCAAAGGCATTCAAGGACTGGAACGACTGCCTGATGAACAGGCCTATGGAACCGGTCATACTCCCGAACAAGAACGACCGTGAAATGGGACTGGCTGAACGGAGAAACACAGGTATAAAGATTTAACCGTATTGATTATGAGACAGATGATATTGAATAATGGCAAGACGACCGTCTTGGCTGTCTTATTGGGACTGGCCGCAGGCTGTCTTCCGTGCCATGCGCAGCAGACCGACCCGGCGCTGACCGCGGCCGTGCTGGCACAGACGGCGGAACTGAAAAACCTGCATGAGAAGCGCAGGAAGACGCAGGAGAAGATAATCGCCGCGGAGACGGCGGTGACGCTGGCACTCGACAGGGTACACAGCGTGGAGGACAAGATGCTCGAATACCTCTCCAACGCGCAGGGTGCCATGCAGAACCTCTACCAGATAAAGCGCGCCGGGGAGCTGGTGCTGACCGAGATACCGCAGAACTGCAGCCTGCTGGCGAAGTCGGTCGCCGGAAACATCAAGGGTACGGCCATAGCCGCCATCGTATCGGATGAGCTGGCGGACGCGGCGACGCAGATGGCCGCCATTTACCCGTTCATGAAACAGCTTGTCACTTCGGGCACATACAATGTCACCGGTGCGGACGGGACAAACGAGAAACACAAGGTCAACCTCCTCAGCTCGGCCGAAAGGTACTACATCGCCAACGAGGTGGTGACAAGGCTTGAGACCATCAACACCGACCTGTTCATACTGGCCTGGCAGGTGCGCACGCTGTCGTGGAACGACCTGTGGTTCTCGCTCGACCCTGAGGGATGGGCAAGCGTGATGTCGGGAAAGAACATCATCGGCGGCATCGTCGCCGAATGGAACAGGGGATTCAACTGACCTGTAACATGGAATTTACAACTATAAACTGACAATCATAATGGAAACAGAAAAGAAAACCGTCGGTCGCTGCCCACTGTGCGGCGGCAAGGTCGTAAAGACCTGCAAGGGCTACCGCTGTGAGAACAACATAGGGGAAAAGCCATCGTGCGTGCTGAACATCAACGGCATCATCGGCAACAGGAGGATGTCCGACGGCGAGATTGCCTGCCTTCTGCAGAACCGCCGCATACTGCTTGACGGCTTCGCCACGAAGGAGGGCAAGACATTCCCTACCGTGCTGGAGCTTGACGGTGACGGGGCGGTGAACATGCAGCCCGTAGTCGCCAAATGCCCGCATTGCGGCGGCGACATCCGCGTGGGAAGCCGGGCGTTCAACTGCTCCAACTACGGCCGCGAGGCAGAGCCTTGCACCTTCTCGATATGGAGGAACATCGGAGGGCATCCGCTCACGCTGGAGGAAGTGGAGGAAATCTGCACGAAAAGCATCACGTCGTCGGAACTTGAAATGTACCGGGACGACGGGTCGATATACCGCAAGCGGCTCGGCCTATCGCCCGACAGGCTTCAAATCATAAAAATATGACTTATGAAACAGAAAATGAGATTTATTTCCGGTACAACGCTTGCCTGCACGTTGGCGTTGTTGTCCGGCATTGCCTTTACAGGCTGCTCGCCCTCTCCGCAGGAGCGGGCAAAGGAAGTGTCGGTGAAGGCGCTTGAGGCGTCGGTCGACAGGCCGGGGACAATAAAGGTACACGCCGTCAGCAAGGCTGATTCGGTATTCGGCAGGGATTACGTCTCGCAGGAGGAGAAAATGGTCATTGCCACGGCCATGATGAAAATCAACAGGAAGATAATGAAGGAGACCGACAGCTTCAAGAACTTCGACATAAGGGACAGGGGGACGGCCGCACTCATGGAAAGGCAGATGTCGGCCATGTCGGTGCTGCGCTCACTATTGCCGGATGTCTCCACTGGAAAGGAGAAGAAGGACTTTTCCGGCTGGAAAGTCAAGATAGAGTATGAGGCGCAGGACGGCAGCGGCAGTCCGTACCGCTCGGAATACTGGTTCATCCTCGACAGGGACGCGACTTGTGTCGTGAAATCATTTGAAATACCGCTGATATGAAGAAGATGAAAATGAAGATAAAAAGGTTTTTGCCCTTAATTGCACTGTGTGCGTTCTTTTTCGCTTCCTGCGACTGCTGGAAAAGCCACGCGACTTTGACCCTTTTGGCCAAGC
>ULSY01038954.1_pt1 | contig 17646 bp, 17 predicted proteins | sample 1957201 | NCBI WGS metagenome assembly ULSY01 (sample SAMEA4835723, study PRJEB28245) | human gut metagenome | biome: gut microbiome; material: fecal sample | place: Denmark | collected 2008
ACCGACTTCACGTTTTACCTTTCCACCGTGCTGAGATTGAAAGTGTCGGCATACAACGACTATCTCATCCTGCTGCACAAGATGACGCGGCTCGCCTTGAAGAAGCATATTCTCAAACGCGACCCTTTCGCGGGACACAAGATAGAGAAGGTTCCGGTGAACCACCGCTACCTGACGGGTGAGCAGTTTGAGAAGCTGTTGAAAGCCAAGTTGCCCACATACCGACTTTGTCATACGAGGGACTTGTTCGTCTTTTCGACTTTTACGGGCATCGGGAGGGCGGATTTAGCGAATTTGACGGAGGACAACATCATCACGAAGGAGGACGGTAGCAAGTGGATTCACATCGCACGTCAGAAGACCAAGGCGGAGTGCCATATCAAATTGTTGGACATACCCTTGCGCATCATTGAGAAATATCGCGGAGAAGGCAAGGACGGCAAACTGTTTTATGTGCCAATCACCGGAAACCTCAACCGCAGCCTGAAAATGATTGCCGAACAATGTGGCTTGGACTGCCATCTTACCTACTATCAAAGCCGTCACTCCTTCGCAACCCTGATTTGCCTGAACAACGGCGTGCCGATAGAAAGTATCAGCAAGATGATGGGACATTCCTCCATCCGCACCACGCAAATTTATGCGGAAATCACCAACCAAAAGGTAAGCCAAGATTTGGCCGTGCTGTCCGAGACCACCAAAGGCAAGTTCTCCTTGCCCGATGATGGGATGCCCTCACGTGTGTTCAAGTGCGGCAATTACAGCGGCTGGAAAAAAGAATGTAAACGGAATTCTAATAATGAAAAATGATGCAAATATGGAAAGAGGAATAATCACAATCAGTGAAAACGGGACAGTCATTATGCCGACTGTTCCCGTATGGATGACACAGCAGGAAATATCAGATGTGTTCAATGTGTTCGGATGTTATGTCCGCAAGGCGGTACAAACCATCTACAAAAACAAGGAACTATTGGAAGAAGATACGGTGCGGCACGTCAGGCAGGACGGCAGGATTCGCTATGACGTGTACAGCCTTGAAATGGTGGTTGCCGTAGCGTTCAGGTTGCGAAGCCGCGAGGCAATGGCTTTCTGTAAGTTCATTATGGAAAGGCTATGCACAGCAAGCCGTGAAAAGCCTGTGCATTTGTTCTTTTTGCTGTCTGCAAGCAACCTACGGAGTATGATGTGTTAGCAGTCAGAATATGACATTACGCACAGAAAGCCGATGGCGACAAAGAATTGTCCGCCCATCGGCTTTCTGTGTTTTCGCACATTCAGATTTACGTTCCCAAGCGGTATGCGTTCCGATAACCGCTCATCAGTAGCTTTTCGATGTCGGACTCCTTGTACAGGATTTTTCCACCCAACTGGTAGTAGGACACCATCCCGTTGTTGCGGTAGTCCTGCAAGGTACGTCGGCTCACTTTGAGCCATGCCGACACTTCCTTGTCCGTCAGGAATTGTTCGTTACTTGGCGAAGCCTTATGGCTCGCATCCATTCTTTCGATGCCTTCAAGCAAGGCATCCAGTTGTCCAATGAAGCCGACCTCCAGTTCACGGTCGGCAAAAATCAAGTCATTCATAATTTACAGTGGATTTAGTGGTTGTACATTTTGTTGTCTGATTAGATGCTACAGCCACGATAGGCTGCATCCTTGCGTCTGTCCTTCACAAGGCGGACAATGCTCTGCACGTCCTCCGGCTTATAGAAAATCTTGTGCCCTATCTGCGAGTAAGCCAGTGTTCCGTTGTCGCGGAGAGTCTGCAAGGTGCGCGGGCTGATGCGCAACTGTTGGCAGACCTCTTGGTTGTCCATCCAACGGCTGAGCCGTTTTCCTTCCCTCTTGCGGAGGATTTCATTCACCCGGTCGGACAGGCGGTTGAGCTTGCCGACCATTTCTTCATACTTGTTTTTTGAAATGATTACTACTTCCATACTCATTATATTTACTGTTTGTTCTTCTTTTTGCCTGCAAAATAAAGCCGTTGTTTGTATAAGACAATGGCTTTGCAGTTTAGTGGCAGCTTGTGGCAGCAAGTGGTCGGGAGTGGCGTTATCCACCGAAGCCGTGCCGGCTGTTCCAAGTGTCCGTGATGCAAAGAAAAGCGAAGTTTTGCATAATTCAACCGTTTCGCACTTGCGTGGCAGCATCTGGCGTTGGTGTGGTAGCCAATGGCGTTCTTCGGTTTTTAATACCATCCGAAAATATGTTCTTCTGTTTCTCAAATGGCATTTCCTTAAATTGTTCTGACTGCATTTGATTAAGCCCTTAAAATTTCCAATGCCCGTTTCATGTACAATGGCAAAACGGCGCAGCCTGAACTGTTTAGGCAATGTGTAAAGTGCAAAACCATACATTGTTGCCACAGCCAATCCATTTGTTTGACAGCCTGCAATACAGACATTTCCTTTGCAACCGATAATCGGTCTAATGTGCGCACATCGACCAACATTGTTAAACATTTAATTCAAACAAGTATGAAGAAGAACGTGAGTAGCCAAAGTATGGATGCTGTATTGCAGGATTTTTTAGGCAACAAGCCGAGTATGGAAACACCGAAGCCCGAACCGCAGCCTGCCGACACGCAGGAACAGGTAAGTGAGGCTGTGCAGGAAAAAGCAGATGAAGCCGCGCAGGAACAGACGGATGAAACTCCGCAGGTGGTACGTCGCATCAGCGGCAAACAACGTCGGGCATCGTTGGAAGAATACAAGGAAGCCTTCCTCCCTGTTCCGTCCATCGAAGACCGCAAGCCCGTATTCCTCAGCCGCAGCACGCGCGATGCCCTTGACCGTATCGTCCGCATGTTCGGCGAGCGGCGAATGAGCGTGTCTGGACTTGTGGAGAACATCGCACGCCAGCACCTTGCCACCTACGGGGAGGACATAGAGGCATGGCGTAAACTCTGAGAATTAAGAGACGAATTGACGGGATGTAGTTTGAAGTTACTCTGAACCTGTCCAACGGAGTTTTGAGGGGAGCAAGTTTGTGTTTCGGGCATACCGAAACCGCCTGCTCCCACTCATGAACTCCGTGGAGAGCCGCATCCCGTTGGTCTAATGGGTATCTGTATTATAAACAGTAACAAACGTATGGAACAAAAGCATAAATCAAATCGAAGGAACAAGGGAGGCCGCCCCAAGAAAGGAGCGGCAGACAAGCTGAAATACCGCCTCACGGTGAAGATGGCGACATCGGACTACTACACGCTGAAAGGCAAGGCACGGAGCGCAGGCGTATCCGCAGGTGAGTTCCTGCGCTGTTGCATGAGGGACGGGCAGGTGAAGGAACGGCTCACGCCGGAGCATACGGATTACGTCCGCAAGCTCTGCGGCATGGCGAACAATCTGAACCAGCTTGCGCACAAAGCGAACACCGCAGGCTTCGTCACGGTGAGGATGGAGTGCCGCATACTCGTGGCACGTATCGAAGAATTGCTGAATTTAATCCTCTTATGACAACCGGATATGATAGCTAAAATCGTCAAAGGAAGCAGTTTCAAGGGTGTGGTAAACTACATTCTTGACAAGGAAAAGGACGCTAAAATCCTCGTCTGTAACGGCTTATTCGCCGAGAACAAGTACACGATAGCCATGAGCTTTGAGGCACAATCGAAGATGAATCCAAAGGTTACGAAACCTGTCGGACACATTTCGTTGGCTTTTCATAAGGAAGATGAACACTGCCTGACCGACCGCGCAATGACAGGAATAGCGTTGGAATACTTGAAGGAAATGGGAATAATCGACACGCAAATACTCATCGTGCGCCACTTCGACAAGGAGCATCCGCATGTGCATATAGCGTTCAACCGAATCGCCAATGACGGCAGGACAATCACTGACCGTAACGAGCGGATACGCAGCGCACGCATCTGCAAGGAGCTGACAAGAAAGTATAGTCTTTATTTCGCCAACGGCAAAGAGCAAGTGAAACGCCACCGCCTGAAAGAGCCGGACAAGACCAGGTACGAGCTCTATTCCATCCTTAAATCGGAGGTTTCAAGGTGCGGCAACTGGAATATGCTTGCCGTTAATCTGAAGAAACAAGGCGTGGATATACAATTCAAGTTCAAGGGAAATTCGGACGAGGTACAGGGTGTAGTTTTCACCACGAACGGCTATTCGTTCAGTGGTTCCAAGATTGACAGGCGGTTTAGTTTCTCCAAAATAGATGCGACGTTGAATGCCAACCGATATGAGGAACGGCAACGTGTAATAGCCAACCAAGCGATAGCCAACAAGCAACCGATGTTACAGGCATCACAGTTTGAGCCAAGAGGCAGTGATGATTTGTACAGCGGTTCTATCGGCCTGTTTATGCCAAATGCTACTGACAGTCAGGCGGAAGAAAACTATTTTGAGGAACAGTTAAAACGTAAAAACAAGAAAAAGAAACAACGTAAAATAAGATTCTAAATATGGATAATAACGAAGTATATGCACTTTTTGAGGGCATTAAGAACGATCTCAAAGGCATCACCAACAAGTTGGAGAATACTCCAAAAGTAACGAACAACCCATCAGATGGACAGTCACCGACGGTGGACTTGAACCCCATAAAGGAGCTGTTCGACAGTTCCGCAAAAGAGCATCAGGCACAGACCAAAGCCATGCTGACCAAGTTCGCGGAAGCGGAAGTTTACGCATCGAACCGAATTTTGCATCTGTTGCGGAACTTGAAAGAATCGTTTGCCCGAAGTTCGGAAGAACGGGATACCGAGCCACAGGAGCATATCCACCGCCACATCTTTGACATCAAGTCCAACAAGGTGTTTTCTCTTTTGGTCGGCATGGGTATCGTATGCAGCCTTTCCATCTGGAGCAATTTTGAACTTTGGAAATCCAAGCGTCAGTATGCGGACGATGCGCTGAAGTTCCGCGTCATCCGCTCGTGGGGAGGATGCAATGCCAATCATATTCTTTGGCTGAATGACGTGTTCGACATCCACCGCAACGAGGAAGCCATCGAATGGATACGGCAGGAGGTTGACGGCTACGACAAAGGGTTAAAGACCTTGTCCGACAGCCTGATGCAGGAGAAGCTGAAAGTGAAACAAGCAAAAGATAATAATAACCAAAAGTAAAGTGAATGGCATCGGTCAAAGTGAAATTCCGTCCTTCTGTCATAGATGGCAAGGAGGGCAGCATCTATTATCAGGTGATACACAACCGCGTGGTCCGCCATATTGCTGCCGACTTGAATGTGCATGAAAGCGAATGGAACGCTGAAACATCGTCCGTAACAATACCTGCATGGATTGATTCGGACAGGAAATATAATCTCCACATTGTTCAGAAGCATATTACTCGTGATGTATCGCGGCTGGAACGCATCATGCGCGACCTGACGCTCAAAGGTGTCTGCTCGGCAGATGCTATTGTGGATAGCTACCGGAAACAGACAAGCACACAGTCTTTCTTCAATTTCATGGACTCAGTCATCGGACAGCTTAAACGGCTGAACAGGGAACGCACGTCAGAGACCTATATGTCGGCATTATCCAGTTTCATGCGTTTCAGGCGGAACAAGGATGCTCAGCTGGACGACATAGACGCAGACTTGATGATGGAATACGAGGCGTGGCTGAAAATGAACGGCGTATCCTTGAATACCATATCGTTCTATATGCGCATTCTCCGCGCCACCTACAACCGTGCCGTGGAAAAGGGGCTGACCGCACAGAAACATCCTTTCAGACATGTCTATACTGGAATGGACAAGACCATGAAACGTGCCATATCCATAAAAGACATCAGACGCATCAAGGAACTTGACCTGACGGGAAAGCCGCATTGGGAACAGGCGAGGGACATGTTCCTCTTTTCGTTCTACACACGCGGCATGTCGTTCATTGACATGGCTTATTTGAAGAAGTCCGACCTGAAGAACGGTATATTGAGCTACCGTAGGCACAAAACGGGACAGCAACTGCACATCCGATGGGAAAGCTGCATGGAGGAAACCGTAACAAAGTACGCCGCCGGCTGTTCCGGTGAATACCTGTTGCCTATTCTGAAACTGCCGTCCAAGAAACTGCGCAGCCAATACAAGAGCACGCTGTTTCGCATCAACAAGTATCTGAAGGAAATAGCCAAACTATGTGGAATTACCGCCCCTTTAACCATGTACGTGAGTAGGCATTCATGGGCCAGTATTGCCAAGAGCAAGAACATACCTCTTTCGGTCATCAGCGAGGGTATGGGACATGATTCGGAAGAGACCACGCGCATCTATCTTGCTTCATTGGACGGTTCTGTGATAGATAAGGCGAACTCCCTTATCCTGAAAGGCTTGTAAATGGATTTCGTGTTTAACAAGGGCAGTACCTCAACTGACGGGAGATACACCATTGGTTGCAAAATTACACATTTTTGTGAAAAACGGACAGATTTAGCCCCGCAAAACTGCTTTGTAAACCATAAAAACAGTGTAAAAACCAGTTGCTGTTCGACAAGCAGGCAAGAAAAGTGCTGATTGTCAGCATTGAAACTCTCCCGTCAGGAGATACACTTTAACCTGAGTGTATCAACGTGCCTGAAACAGCCGACATATTGGAGAACAGCATTTTGCAGACTTCCCCCGAATTGCTGTCCACCCTGCTCAAAGACCATACGACGAGCAGGGGCGATGCTGTATGCAACATTTTCTGGGCTACTTCCGACTATGAACATCTTGGCGAAGGGTATGGCTATCATGACCCGATATTGCCCGAACTCATTACGGGCGACAACGGTCGGGTCATCATGCCCCGCGTCTTGAAACACAAGGACACCCAGTCGGCACGTGTCCGCGATATGGCAGAGGTGTTCACCCCTGCGTGGGTATGCAACGCGCAGAACAACCTGATTGACGAGGCATGGTTCGGCAGGAAAGACGTATTCAACACGGAATATACGGCTGAGGACGGCACGCACGGATGGGAAACGAATCCCGAAAGAATCTCTTTCCCCGAAGGAAAGACATGGAAGGATTATGTCCGTGACACACGCCTTGAAATTACCTGTGGTGAAGCACCCTATATAGTCAGCCGCTATGACACCACCACGGGAGCGGTCATATCGCTCGCCGACCGCATCGGGCTGCTTGACCGCAAGCTGCGTGTGGTCAGCGAGAATACCGGGACTTCCGGCGAATGGCTGGAAGCCGCACAGGAAGCCTTCAAGAGCATCTATGCCTACGAATGGCAAGGTGACAGCCTGCTTATAGCCCGTGAATCCATGCTTGCCTCTTTTGTGGAATACTACCGTGCCAAGTTCGGCAAAGACCCGTTGGCGAAGTCTGTCAATTACATCGCCTACATCATTTCGTGGAACGTCTGGCAGATGGACGGGCTGAAGGGTGTCGTGCCGGACAGTTGCCATGACAAGGTGCATACAGAAATGTCACTTTTTGGTGAGAAAACGAAAACCGTCACACCTTGCGAGGGATGCAAGACGGACAACATTTACAAACACAACGGCACTTACTGCCTCATAAAAGACTGGCGCGCCAAGGACCCGCAGACCGGGCGCAAGGGCAAGCGAATCCGATACATCGACCTTTTAAAATGAATGCCTATGAAATACTTTTCTTCCCTCAAACTGAAGCTGATATACATGTTCAGAATCAACGATGCCGCTCACGAAGGCTGCCTGAAAATCGGCGAGGCCACCTGTGACGATGAGAATGTCATCGGGCTGGCACCCAACAGCAAACCTTTAAATGAGGCGGCACGCAAGCGCATCAACCAATATACACAGACTGCGGGAATCCGATATGAATTGCTTCATACCGAATTGACACTGTACAACCGTGGCGGCTTGCGCTCGTTCAACGACAAGGAGGTACATGCCGTGCTGGAACGTTCCGGCGTGAAAAGGAAGGTGTTTGACAAGGAGAACAAGGCAAATGAGTGGTTCGTGACCACGCTTGATGTAGTAAAGCGTGCCATCGCAGCTGTCAAGGAGGGCAAAGAATCACTGTTGCCGGGAGAGGTGGCGCATGGGTGCAGCCCCATCGTATTCCGTCCCGAACAACGTGAGGCCATTGAGAAAACGGAAAGGCAGTTCAGGAAAGGTAACCAGATGCTATGGAATGCCAAGATGCGTTTCGGCAAAACACTCTCCGCCTTGCAGGTGGTCAAGGATATGGATTTCAGGCGGACGCTCATCCTTACCCACCGCCCCGTAGTGGACAGCGGATGGTTCGAGGACTTCGGCAAGATATTCTACGACCGCACTGATTTCGCCTACGGTTCAAAGAACAACGGCGAGAGCCACAAAAACCTTGAACGCAGGGCAAAGGCCAACGGACTGCATTATGTCTATTTCGCTTCCATGCAGGACTTGCGGGGTTCGGAACTTGTGGGCGGCAACTTCGACAAGAACGACGAGGTGTTCGCCACGCCTTGGGACTTGATTATCGTAGACGAGGCGCACGAGGGTACGCAGACCGAACTCGGCAAGGCGGTGATGACGGAACTGGTCAAAGAGAATACGAAAGTGTTGCGCCTTAGCGGAACGCCGTTTAACCTATTGGACGATTTCAAGGAGAGCGAAATCTACACATGGGATTATGTGATGGAGCAGCGCGCCAAATGCGAATGGGACAAGACTCACTTCGGCGACCCCAACCCGTATGCGGCATTGCCTGCCATGAACATCTACACCTATGACCTTGGACGTTTGCTGAAAGAGTTTGTCGATGAGGACGTGGCTTTCAATTTCCGCGAATTTTTCCGCGTGAACAAGGACGGCGGCTTTGTCCATGAATGCGACGTTTCCGCTTTCCTCAACCTGCTGACCAAGGAGGACAAAGACAGCTGTTATCCTTTCGCCAGCGAGGAGTATCGCAATGTTTTCCGCCATACGCTGTGGATGGTTCCGGGCGTGAAGGAGGCAAGGGCGTTGAGTGCGTTGTTGCAGAGGCATCCCGTGTTCCAGCATTTCCATATCGTCAACGTGGCGGGTGACGGCGACGAGGACGAGGAAAACCGTGATGCGCTCGAAATGGTGAACGGGGCCATCGGGAAAGACCCGGACGCGACACGTACCATCACCTTGTCCTGCGGACGACTGACCACGGGCGTGAGCGTTCCGGCGTGGACTGCCGTGTTCATGCTCTCTGGCTCGTACAACACGGCGGCATCCAGCTATATGCAGACCATCTTCCGCGTACAGACACCCGCAACTATCAACGGACGGGTGAAGGAACAGTGCTACGTGTTCGACTTCGCGCCCGACCGCACGCTGAAAGTGCTTGCCGAGACCGCCAAGATTTCCGCCAAGGCAGGCAAGACATCGCAGAATGACCGTAAAATTATGGGCGACTTCCTCAACTTCTGCCCGGTCATTTCCATCGAAGGCTCGCGCATGGACAAGTTCGACGTGCCGCGTATGCTGGAGCAGTTGAAGAAGGTCTATGTGGAGCGTGTGGTGCGCAATGGATTCGAGGACAACAGCCTCTACAATGATGAGTTATTGAAACTGGGCGATTTGGAGTTGCAGGAGTTTGACGACCTGAAACGCATCATCGGTCAGACCAAAGCTATGCCCAAGACCAATCAGGTGGACATCAACAACCAAGGGTTGACGGGAGAAGAATATGAGGAAAAGGAAAAGCTGGAGAAAAAGCCCAAGAAGGAACTGACCGAGGAAGAAAAGCGCAGGCTGGAGGAACTGAAAAAGAAGACGAAGAACCGCGAGGCGGCCATCTCCATCCTCCGTGGCATTTCCATTCGTATGCCTCTGCTCATCTACGGTGCGGAATTGGACGATGAGGACGAGGAAATCACCATTGACAACTTCGCAGAGAAGATAGACCCGCACTCATGGGAGGAGTTCATGCCCAAAGGGGTGAGCAAGCAAAAGTTCAACTCTTTCAAGAAATACTACGACCCGGACATCTTCCGTGCGGCGGGCAAGCGTATCCGTGCAATGGCGAAAGCGGCTGACAAACTGGGTGTGGAGGAACGCATTGGGCGCATCACGGACATCTTCAGCACGTTCCGCAATCCCGACAAGGAAACGGTGCTTACCCCGTGGCGCGTGGTGAATATGCACTTGGGCGATTGTTTGGGCGGCTACAGCTTCTTTGACAAGGATTATGAGCATACCATCGACGAGCCGCGTTTCATCGACCACGGCAAGGTGACAGAAGAAGTGTTCACGCCTGACAGCCGCATCCTTGAAATCAATTCCAAGTCGGGCTTGTATCCGCTTTACATGGCTTACAGCATTTATCGCTCCCGGCTGAAAGACAGCACCATCTCTGCCACCACGTTGGAGGAACAGCAGGCGGTATGGGACAAGACCGTTGCCGAAAATATTTTCGTGGTGTGCAAGACGCCGATGGCGAAAAGCATTACCAAGCGGACGTTGGTGGGTTTCCGCAAAGCCAAAGTGAACACCCGTTATTTCGAGGATTTAATCAACCAAATCAAGAACAAGCCCCAGAATTTCATTGAAAAGATGGCAAAAGGACGCTCGTTCTGGAAAGCTAATGACAACGATAATATGAAATTCAATGCAATAGTAGGTAATCCGCCATATCAGGTTATGGATGGGGGAGGAACAGGTAGTAGCGCCCAAGCAATCTATAATAAATTTGTTGATATTGCTCGTTCTATTAAGCCACGATATATTTCAATGATAATGCCCTCACGTTGGATGACTGGTGGAAAAGGACTTGATAAATTTAGAGAATCTATGCTTGATGATAAGCATATTAGAGTTCTTCATGATTATATGGATGCTCATGATTGTTTTCCTACTGTTGCTATAGAAGGAGGCATTTGCTATTTTATGTGGGATAAGGATAGTCAAGGCAAATGTGATTTTATATCACATACAAATGGATCTGTTATTAGCACAGAAAGATATCTATCAGAGGATTCTACAGATGTGGTTATTAGAGACGCTGGAGCATTATCTATTCTTGCAAAAGTTAAATCCTCAAACGGTAACTTTTCAGCTTTAGTTTCTCCACGTAATCTATTTAAAATCGATGTTAGTTGTCTCGAATCGGATTATGCTCCATCATATTATAAAGTATTTGGACGCTTTGATGGCATAAGAGGACTTAAATTCTTAAAGTCATACGAAACTAAAGATGAACGGGCGCAAAAATTCTTAGGTAAATGGAAAGTTTTTGTTTCTAAGGCTGACGGTGCGGCAGGACAGCTTGGAAATCCTGTTCCTGCCCGTATTATAGGCAAGACAGTATTAGGAGACCCCATGACAATATGCACAGAAACATTCTTAGCTATAGGACCTTTTATTAACGAAAATGAGGCTAATAATGTTTCAAAATATACTGAAACGAAATTTTTCCGCTTTTTAGTAGGAACACGCAAATTAAAAAATATGACACAAGACACATATTCTTTCGTTCCGCTCCAGAACTTTACGGAAACAAGCGATATAGATTGGAATAAGGCCATATCTGTAATAGACCAACAACTCTATACCAAATATCATTTAACCAATGAAGAAATCACATTCATCGAGAAGATGATAAAGACTGTATAAAGACAGAGATAAATTTATCACGTACAAAATATGTTATAGCTGCATAAAATCGTAAAATAAGTATTATCTTTGTTGGCTAATAAAATAATATGAAACTATTTGGATTAAATTCAGCAGAATATATAAAATGCAAGTTTATTGATTTTATGCTATCTAAGAACTATGAATTAATCATAGGCAACGAATTAATGTATGGCATAAAACGTAAATTGGTAGATTTAGTTGTACTCAAAAACAATAAAATATTTGCTGTCGAAATAAAGTCTAATAGCGATAACTTGAATCGCCTTAAAGAGCAAATAGAAGAATACAAAAAAGTTTTTAATTATGTGCTAGTTGTGACTACAGAGAAGTTTAAAAATAGAATCTTAGATACTGTTTCTTCTGATATAGGTGTTTATATTATCGAAGCAGATTTATCTTTGCATAAAATTCGCTCACCCCGTATCCAAAATGACAGAAATAAAATAGAAATATTATACTCTATAAATGCAAAATTTCTGAGTAAAATAGGGCATTATTCTCTGCAAAAATATAATGCAGATGAAATTCGGTTGCTATACGCAAATAAAAGAATTTCTTACATTCAAGAAATTCTTTTAACTTATTTACTTGAGAAGTATAAAGATAGATTCAATCTCTTCATGAGAGAGAGAGGAATACAAACACATATAGAAGATTTAGAGATTCTCTCATCATCATTTCAAATTGAATAAATCCTTTGCACTTGTTGTGTTATATGAATATTCATTCTTACAGAAATCCAAAAAGATGGAGATGCTGATGGCGCTCCTCCTTCGGCGCAAGATAAAATTTGGGCAATTCCCCAATTTTCAGACAAATTGTGAGGGAATCTATAATCAGAACGTGCTAATCTTGCAACTTGTGTATATGTTGAAGCGTATGCTCTAACACCTTTAGGCCTTCTTTTCTTATAATAATAAATAACATCCTTCAACGGGACATCTATTCTAGGTATCCATCCACGTGCCATTCTTATAGTATCATTTCGAATCGGATTAATGGATGCATAATCAGCATATATAACATCATTATGTGTACTTAGAATTTCATTATACATATTAATCTCAGAAATGCTAAACGTATCAGAATCCGAATCGCCTAAATCACTAACATTATTAGGAAAAGAGGTTGAGGCTATTATGTATTCATATTTAGATGCTACCATCTTTTTTATGTTGCTTATCCTCGCAATACATTTATTTGATACATTCTTGTATGAGGCTTGAGGAACGTAGCCACAGTCAATAATAATTTTTAAGTTATTATCATCAATCTCTTTTCCTATGAATTCTATATCTTCATAACAGTTTTCGTCAGCAATGCTACTTCGATATAATATTGTTTTAAAATTGGATTTTAGACTGTGTATTTGCTGCACAATATTTCTCTCAAAATCAATATCATCAAAATTGAACAAGATAGTAGGAATAATTTCTGTAAAAATATTCTCATCTTTTAATTGTAATAAAAAATCTATCCAATTCTTGTAGCCAGATTCTGGCATATACAAGTAATCTACTTCTGAAGAAGACAAAGACTCTTCAGAAGTCACATCAATAGCAACAGTCTGCCCACGATATATTTCTTTTAATTTAGAAAGACGTTTTTCAAATGGATACATTTCAGTTTTGCCTTTTGTAATTTTACGTCCTCTTGTTATTTCTATCAATGGCAATGTCTTAGATAATACTTCTTTCGGAATATTTTCTAATGCTCGTATTTCGGCTTCGCCTGTTTTTACTATAGTCCAGTATTTACTATCCATTGTCTTTTATTTTATAGCCAAGTGAAATTACTCTATATTTCATCGCTGCAGAAGATACATAAAATTTTTCTGCTAAAGTTCCGATATTCTTAATTTTATCTACATCTATTAATTTTCTGAGTTTATTTTCAGGCATTAATAAACGAGAGGCGAATTCATTGGCGTTATATTCTATGGAATCCATTTCTGCACTTCTAAAAAACGTCGTATCAACAAATTCAACATTTTTCCCTTTATGAAGCATATAATGTCCCAATTCATGAGCCATTGTAAATCGCTGTCTCTTTTTATTATGATTGCTGTTTATGCACATTATCCATTTTCCATCTTTATAGCTTAATGAGCCTGATTTTGCAGCATCCATTGCTTCGTATTTGATTTCTATATCTCCAAAGGTCGATATTAAGTCTTCTATATGCAAAGCATTTTCGGTATACAATCCTGCCTTCTCAGCCTTTTTTAATATATCATCAACACTAACTAACAAGTCTGGCTCTTGATATGTGTTGGATTTTTTCAACCCCTTTCTACTACCTCTTACTCCCATAATCATTCTATTTCTTGTTCAGACGACTTTTTTTCATCCAGTTCCTCGTATGCCCCATATAGTAGCTTCACATCTTCTTCTATTTTCGTTATTCGAGTATCAATGGCTTCTTTATCTTCTTGCTTCAAAATTTCATCTTCAATTCTTCCATACAAAGCATTAATACATGAATCTTTAAAAGAGATAGAATCTCTCATAAGCTCATTTAATGATTCTACGATACTTTTCTTTAATGCTTCATTGGTTTTTAACTTATGATTCTCTATATCTGTCTTGATATCATCAATTTCCTTCTTTGACGTGGATTTTATAGAATATATTGTTCCAAAAGTGAAAATTACAAACAGGCCTAAAAGAAATGCGATTAAAGTGTTATAATAATCTGCAATATGTGAAGTATATTCACTAGGATTTAACAATACTCCTTTAGATTCCAAATCCTTTAGTACTTCAATATGTAAGCACCTAATACTGTCTATGTAAACCGAATCAGCATAAGACACAGCCTTTTCTGGATTCAACAAATATATCGGAGCATAATTTATTGGATTGACAAAGGCACTTACTACAATAATAGCTAATACTATTATTGCACCACCTATTATTCCAGATATTATACATTTCTTCATTCTATTTTTTTGCAAATATAACAAAAGAATCTCGTTATTAGTCTGTTTTTCACAAGAATCTTTTGTTGTATAAATTAAAATTACTACCTTTGCATTAGTTGATTGACTTATTGGAATTGGGCAGAATAGTGAACTTCAAAGGTTTCTAAACCATTACCTATTCTTTTTTTGACTGATGGTAACTTTCTGATTTACAGCTATATTTTATTTAAAGCAACATTTGTGAACGTCGAAAACAGGAATGCCCTGCGCCCCAATTCCTGCATGGGGTCGAGCATGGGAGTTTCAAGGATGTTTTTCAGTTCCGCACGGCTGATGTGCCTGTGCTTCGGTGCAGGCTTTTTCTCGTATTCCATGTCCTCCAACGGATTGGCGCGGAGTATCTCGTAGTCCACGGCAAGGTACACCAGCTTGCTCAGCCAGCACAGACACTTGTTCGTCTGTGACGGACTGAAGTTCTTGTAGCGTTTCAGAAAGGCTTTATAGGAATTGCCGAAATCCTCCGTGATGTCGGTGAACTCAATGTCCTCCTTGCCCAACGAGGTGAGGTATTCTTTCAGATATTTCTGATAATATCCCGAATGGCGGTAGGTGGACGTGGAGTTTATCTCCTTTGAACGGGCGAGCAGACGTTCTCGTTCCCTTTCGCCCATCTGCAACAGCTTGGTGGGGATTACCGCCCTTTTCGCCAATGTGTTTTTCAGCAGTTCGGCGCTCACCACGTTCTGTTTCTTCAATATTTCATCGTAGGCAAGCTCTACGGATTTGCGGAACTCCTGCAAGCGGTTGTTCTCGCGGACGGTGCGGATGGCTCCCGTCTTGCTGTTCCAGTCTTCCGGCCTGCAATAGATGCCCGTCGCCATCGTGGAACTCTTGCCGTCTATGGTGATGCGGCACAGGAAGGCAGTCGTGCCGTCTGCCTTCACCTTGTTTCGGTTGATATACGGTAATATGGAAAATGTACTGCGCATAGTTATGATGTTTTTAGATTACTGATTTTAATTGTTTACAAAACAAGTTTCAAGTCCTTGGTCGCCTCTATATATTTGTCCATGTCCTCAAAGAGCTTCTTCGGGGTGACACGGGCATAGACCTGCGTAGTCTGGATGTCGGAATGGCCCAGCATCCGGCTGATGGTTTCAATCGGCACTCCGGCTTCCAGCGTAATCAGCGAGGCGAACGAGTGACGTGCCTGATGATAGCACAAGGTACTGCTCACCCCTGCAAGAACGGCGAGCGATTTCATGTGTCGGTGGAGGTTTGGATGGTATATTATCGGGAACAGCGTCGGGCGGTTGTCGTCATGGTATTTCTCTATTAGGGCGAGTGCTTCGGGCAGCAACTTCACGCTTGCCCGAAGCTCGTTCTTCTTGCGGCGATATTTCAGCCAGAGGCTCCCATCGTCGTCCGTGTAGAGGTTCTCACGGGTGACGCTCACCACATCCGCATAGGCGGTTCCCGTATAGCAGGCAAACAGGAAAAGGTCGCGGACGAGTATGTGTGTGGTGCGCCATGCGGGTATCTCCACATCACGGATTTTCTCGAAGTCCTCGCGGCTCAACGCCCTCGGTGTCCGCTCTGTCTTTTGAGGCAGAGTGAAATTGGCAAAATGGCATCTTTCCGCATATCCCTCCTTGTAGGCTATGCGGCATACCTTTTTCAAGATGGCGAGGTAATGGCGCACCGTGTCCACCGCCAAGCCTTTCACGTCCATCACATAGTTCTGGTAATCGTGGATGAACTGTTCAGTAAGCTGCCCGAAAGCGATGTCCTTCGTCTTGAACTGCCACGGGATGAACTCGCCCAACGTCTTTCTCATGTAGTAATAGCCGGGGTAAGTGTCTTTAGCACGGTCTATCCCGATACGCGCCTTCAAGTCCTCGCAGATGCGGTCGGTCATCCTCAGCAGGGTCATCTGCGTTTCCATGCTGCCTTGAAACAAGTCCTTGACCGCCGTGGCGTCAAAGTCCTGTCCGCGCTCCACCAGCATGTCGAACGCCGCATTGACCGCAAGCAGCAGCTTGTCCAGTTTTGCGTTGGTTTCCACCGCCTCGCGGCTCTTGCCGTCCAGACGGCTTTCTCGCGCGTTCCACAAATCCGGCCTGCACGACAGCTTGCATCCGAACTGCGTCATCGTACGGTTCACTGTGATACGACCCATTATCGGGGCTTTGCCCGACTTGTCCGTTCCGCTCTTTTTCAGGTAGAGCAGCACCTTGAATTTTTCTACTTTCATACGCTTACTGTTTTTGTTGCAAAATTAACTTATGAGTAAGCGTCCATTGATTTGCAGAACGGTGCGTATCAGCGCAATCGGCACGGGCGTACAACAATTTCATTTTCCGTGCGTTACCTGTCCTTGCTTCGGTAACTGACAGCTAACGGCTTGGTAACTGAAATGGTGCAATATTCCGCACTCCGTTGCGTTTCCAACATTTGGCAGAATAATGAAAAACCGCTCATTTCAAACGGGTTGCGTTTTATCGTTACTTGTTTGCCAACGGCTGCTTTGTGGGTTCTGTTCCATTGCTTTAGGCACTCGTATGCAACCCTGCAACTCGCCGGAGGTACAGATATTTATACGGTCAGCAAAATGCTTGGTCATACGAATGTCCGTACAACTCAAGTGTATGCAAAGGTCGTTGATGCTAAAAAGGAAGAGGCAACCAAGACGATTAAGCTGGATTTGCCAATGACCGAATAACCTCTTATATCATTTCATTTAAGTCATAAGCCATCTGCATCTTCATGTGGGTGGCTTTCTGTTTCTGTGCATTTTTATCTTCACAACCTTATGATTCAATGATGATTCGCTTATGCCGAGAGGCATAAGCGAAAAAATCTAATAATGGAATTTGTCATTATAGATGCTGATAATCAGCGCATATTGTTTATGATTCTTATGACCTGCTGATGTTTCTTTATGTGATATTTGTCACCCATAAATCAGTATCGGGATTTGCCATTACTTTGCGGCAAAATCAACTGATAATGATATGAAAGACAAGAACATTACATTTGAAGATTTGCCCAAGGCAATGTCATGAATGATGGACAAGTTGAATAAACTTGACTCCAAGATTGACGGTCTGAACAATATCCCGCAAATACGGCCTGCCGACCAGTGGATGAACCTGAAAGAACTGTGCGAATACCTGCCCAGCCA
>ULSY01000431.1_pt1 | contig 17620 bp, 9 predicted proteins | sample 1957201 | NCBI WGS metagenome assembly ULSY01 (sample SAMEA4835723, study PRJEB28245) | human gut metagenome | biome: gut microbiome; material: fecal sample | place: Denmark | collected 2008
GGGTAAAATGATGGAATTAATCAGATTATTATGTTAAAATATTGTAGCAATAAAATATTTTTGGAGGTATCTAAAAAATGAAATTAAATTTAAGACCAGCTGAAGAGTGTACTTTTGACGCTGTATCATTAGGTGAAGTTATGCTTCGTCTTGATCCAGGTGAAGGCAGAATCCGTACAGCAAGAAGCTTTAGAGCATGGGAAGGTGGCGGAGAATATAACGTTATCCGTGGTCTTCACAAGTGCTTCGGTATGAGAACTGCTGTTATCACATCATTTGCTGATAACGAAGTAGGTCTTCTTATGAAGGACTTCATCGAGCAGGGTGGCGTTGATACATCACTTATCTGCTGGAAGAAGACAGATGGTATCGGACGTCTTTGCAGAAACGGTCTCAACTTCACAGAAAGAGGATTTGGTATCCGTGGTGCCAAGGGTTGCTCTGATAGAGCTAACACAGCTATTTCACAGGCTACTCCAGAAGATTTCGATTTCGATTACATCTTCAAGAACAAGAGCGATGGTGGTTTAGGTGTTCGTTGGTTACATACAGGCGGTATCTACGCTGCTCTTTCTGAGCAGGCTTGCGAGACTGTTATTGCAGCTTGTAAGGCAGCTAAGAAGTACGGTACAATCGTATCTTATGATCTTAACTACAGACCATCTATGTGGGAAGCTATCGGCGGTTTAGCTAAGGCTCAGGAAGTTAATAAGGAAGTTGCTAAGTATGTTGACGTTATGATTGGTAACGAAGAAGACTTCACAGCATGCCTTGGTTTCGAAATTGAAGGTAACGATGAGAACCTTAAGACTCTTAACCTTGATGGTTACAAGAAGATGATCAACGAGGCTGCTGCTACATACCCTAACTTCAAGGCTGTTGCTACAACACTTCGTCAGGTTAAGACAGCTACAGTTAACGACTGGTCAGCAATCTGCTGGGCTGATGGAGAAATCTACAAGGCTGCTCAGTATGATGGACTTGAGATCATGGATAGAGTTGGTGGCGGAGATTCATTCGCTTCAGGTCTTGTATATGGTCTTATGACATTTGAAGATGCTGAGAAGGCTGTTAACTACGGTGCAGCTCACGGTGCATTAGCTATGACAACTCCTGGTGATACAACAATGGCTTCTCTTAAGGAAGTTGAAGGTATCGTTGGTGGTGCTGGCGCAAGAGTTCAGAGATAATTAATTTAATTCATATTTGGATTCAGACCAAATAAAGAGTTGCCCGTGAAACCGGACAACTCTTTTTTATTTAATAATCTATAGTTCTTTTGCTTCACTATCTATAAGAGATTGTAAACACAAGTGTATCTGAATATGAACCCGCATATGCCTTATCCCATTCAGACTTATCTATTGAAAGTGTCAGATTAGTACTGTTTCCACTCTCTGCATATGTAGCTGTACTGAATTCTTTGTTACCATCCATAATCTTATATGCAATTGTCTTACTCTCATCTTTACTGTTCTTAAGTTTTCCACTTGCACTTACAGATACATTTACATTCTTGTCTGGCTCTAATCTTGCATTATCAAGAGAAACACTTCCAAGCTTAACAGACTGTTCTCCTCTTTCAATTGTTGTATTTGCCGGAATAGTCACTGTATAGACCGGATCAATTGATACAGATATTGTTGACTGTCTTGTCTGTGTCTCTTCTGCCCCCACAGGAATAATACTTCCCAATATAAACATCATACTCAATGCCATAGCTGTCAATTTTCTCATAATAGCCTCCATTCTTTCATCCATTAATGACTATTTATTTATTTTGCAACTAAAACTGTCTCAACATTAGCACCATTCATTGTCTTTCCATCTGTAAGCGATGCTGTGCTAATCTTAATAACAGCATTATGTTCTCCTGTTGCAAGCGGATGCTGCAGTTTTACATTAGTTATAGCTTTTCCAGGTTCAACCATATCTGACTTGTATATAGTCTCGCCCGTATCAGATAAAACAATTTCAAATGTAAAGTAGCATGGATTTCCTTCAGGGTTAAACAGATTCATTGTAACATTATCTTTTCCTGCATCTACAGTTATAGATGGATATCCTGGTATCCTTATTCCCTGCTGTCCGCCACTGTAATTACTTCCTGTACCAATTTCACCAGAATCAGAATCAATCGTTGGTGTAAATTTATCATCATTATCTTTATTCTTATCTTTTCTGATAACAAGCACTGCAGCCAGAACAGCAACTGCTACGCACAGTACTATTATTGCTGTTATCATAATTTTGTTTTTTGAAATCTTCATTCCAATCCCTCCTGACATTCCGTACAGACCGGTTATAAAACCAGTCTGTACGAATTACTAATTAATCAAACCTTACACTGACCTTAATATTGCTCAAATCATATTTATCAGAAAATGAACCACTTGCATCAAATCTGTAGCATATAGCATCTATATCTTTGCATCCTATGCTGTATGTGTGCGTGATTGTCTGTTTATTTTTCTTCTTGAGATCAAGCTTCTCTCCATGCCATCCATTCCATGACTTGTTAGAATCTTTTCTATATGTAGTGTCTACCTCTGCATATCCGTCATCTACCATTTTAATATAATAACTGATTGTAACAGTCATCGTATTGCAATGCTTCTTTATCTCATTCAGAGATATACCTTCCATATAGATGGAATTAGTTCTTGTATAACCACTTGTTGAAGTTCCTGATGCTCCATCTATGAAGAAATGCAGCTTGACTGGTTCTTCCTTTGAATCATCAGTTACACGATATGAATATGGGTGGCTGTAAGTAAATGTCTTATTAAGACTCCAGCTTGCATATAATGTAACCGTTCCTTCACCCACAAGATTATCAGCAGAAGCTCCCGGTTTATATGTAACCGTTCCGCCATCTTCTACACACCAGCCAAGGAATGTATATCCATATCTTGAAGTCTTTGGAAGTTCGTATTTCTTGTCATATGTAAATACAAGGTCGTTTATTGCATCTCCATCCTTTGTATCAAAATGTACTGTATACTCATTAGCAGTCCAAGCTGGATACAAGGTAATTATTTCATTATCTGCTGTTCCAAGTCCACTGATAATTTCATTATCATCATATAACTTGTCTGCTCCTGCCTTTTTTGTCCATCCTGCAAATGTATAACCTGTTCTCTTAAACTGATTAGCACTTAATGCTGCTTTATCTGTATACATAAGCTGCATATCCTGCATAGAACCAGTTGTTCCGTCACCATATGGAATAAACCGGATAACATAACTGTTTTCCTTCCAGTTTGCTGTGTAGCTTCTGTTACCTGTAGAACCTGTTGTAATTACTGGATCCATAGCCGTTCCATCTATACCAGTTCCGCTCCAGCCTGTAAACGTATAACCTGTACGCTGTGGTCTCTTAAGAGTTATAACGCTAGTATCAACCTCATATGTTTCAGGATTGTCAGCCTTTCCTCCATCAAGATTATAACTTATAGTATATACATCTTTCTTCCACTGTGCTGTTACAACAATATTGCCAGCAGGCATTACATCTGGAACAGCTTTATCCCAGCCTGTGAATGTATATCCCTTCTTTACCGGAATCTCATTAAAACTAACCTCAGTATTATAATTCTGTGTTATAGAAGCAATTTCACTACCACCATCTGTATTAAAACTGATTGTGTACTGGTTTATCTTCCAGCTTGCAGTATAAGTGACATCTCTGTCTGGCATTGTACCTGCAACATCTTCATTCCATCCTGTAAATGTATAACCAGTTCTTTCCGGATTAATAATATTAATCTTAGTGCCATATTTATAATCGTATTCAACATCCTGCTGTCCATTATTCAGCTTGAGAACAAATCTGTGTACATTTCTCTTGTAGAAATATCTTATAACAGTCGAACCATCTCCTTTTACAATGGCAGTTTCTGTCTCTGGTGAACTGAATCCTTCCATATGCTTAACTTCTGGCGTTACCTGGCTGTCAGTATCAGATGTAAATGCCTGTCTGTCATACAATTCATATGAACCATCAAGCTTTTCAACAAGATGTTCAACAGTATAATTAACCTTATCTGCATCCCACTTTGCATATAAAGTAATATCATATGCCGGCATTGTACCGTCAAATGCTTCTGTACACGCTCTGTCAACATACCAGCCTGCAAATGCATATCCTGCTCTTACAGGAACCGGTGCAATAACATTGCTTCCCCATCTGGCTGTTTTCTTTTCAGTACTTACAGTTCCTCCCATAGAATTAAATGATATGCTGTATGTATTTCTATCATAATGCACCCGGAATATAAGACTTCCATCTGCCGCAACAGTACCAGATGGCAGATCATCTGTAAGATGATAAAGCCTGTTGTCATACTGTTCCTTATCTGCAGTTACATTCTGTCCTGTTGTTCCTTTATTAATTCTGGTCTTATCAAGTTCATATTCTCCTGATTCATTTTCAAGATAATATTTTGTTGTGTATACAACGTCATCTGCTTCTTTCCATACCGCTGTATAAGTTGTATCATTTGCAGGAACTGTCTGTGTGACAGCTGGTTCCCAGCCTTCAAATACATATCCTGCCCTATATGCAACCGGTGTCGGCATAAGAGTTCCATATGTGTATCTTCCTTCTGAAACAACACTGCCTTCTGAAACAAACTTAATATTATATTTATTTCTTGCATAATAATAATTAATTGTTGTGCTTCCATCAGCACTTACTCTCTGTGATAAAGCTGCCGGGGTCATAAATCCGTTTCTTATGTCAGGCTTTGGTGATATCTCTGTATCAGTCTTAGCTGTCTCCTGCTTTGAAGAAGCTGCTGTATACACACCATCTGTTCCTTCCACATAATCAACAACATTATAAGTCATATCAGCTGCTTCCCACTTCGCATATACAATTCTGTCCTCATTAGGCATTACTGACGGAATAGTATATTTCTTTGTAAGTGCTTCATCTGTATACCAGCCTGCAAATGTATAGCCCTGTTTAACAGGATCTTCAGGCTTTGTAATTTCTTTATTGTACTTAGATATTATAGCATCTACAACTGAACCGCCGTTAGTCTGGAATGCTATATAATATCCATCTCTTAAATTATCCCAGTGCAGAGATATCTTTCTTGTTATCGGCTTAGTATTAAAAGAACCCTTCTGACTCTTCCATGTTATTATCATCTCACCATCCTGCTGAGGTTCACTACCAGGATTAACCTCAACTATATTAGTTTCAGGATCATATGAGAACGCCGGATTAGTCATTGTTATAGAAAAATATCTGTCACTGTCATCATAAACCTTAGTAAAATACTCATTATTATCGTCAAGACCTTCTTTCATATCAAGATACTGCATTTCAAAATATGTATCAGGAAGTCTTACAGTCTTAACATCTCTCTTCATCTTGATATCTTTAACAGAATCCTGACCATATGCATAATCGCACACATTTTCAACTACACCAACACTATACAACGGCCATTGCTTCTCAAAAAGTGTAGGATTATAACTAAACGTTCCAGAAAGTGCCTGTGCCAGGAAATTAACCTCCATATACATGCCTATTTCCATGTATATAGCTCCCATTGAGCTTGCTGTTCTGCCCTGCGAAGCTGCATATTTCAACTGATAGTACAGATATCCCCATACCTGGGCATATCCACCAACCTCTGCTGTAAATCCAACACTTGCAAGTTTTGTTGATATAAGGCCTACAGCCACGCTCAGTCTTATTCCTGCCCGTATTCCTATTGTTCCTATTGCATATACCGAGAACTCATACTGTTCTTCGCTTAAATCAATAGAATCACTTGTAACCTTTCTGTCAAATACCATAATGCTGTAAACATATCTCTTGGCATTCTTATACCAGTAAGTCATACCCATTGATATATTAACATTAGCAGAAACAACGAATTCAACCTTAAACTCAATATCAATAATTCCAATAACCCTTACATGTGACTCTGTTAACGACTTACTGTATAATTCAACCCAGTCAGCCTCATCATCAAGCATATCAGAATATCTTTCAGCAAGACTCTTCGCAACAGATATCTCGCTGTCATCATCAGAATCCTTCATATCTTCAAGCCTTGTAGATAAATCCGACTTGTCAGATATATAAGTAGTTCCGATTTCCATCATATTCTTAAGCTCTTCTGCTATTCCATTAATCACTTCATCAAGTTTAGAAGAACTTTCGTCATCATCATCTTCTTCAGCAGTTCTTACATTAACATTAAAATTAATTCCAGTGTAATCATACAGATCTAATGAAACCGCAACACGGTAGTCATCAATATATGGGAATATGCCCCATACTTTCCATATGGCCTTACCACTTACATTAATATTAATCTTAACTTCCTGCTCAAATGTTGCTGATACAATTACCTTCATATTAGAGAATGAAATCTCTACACCAATATCAAGAGCAAGCCTTAATCCACTTACATTCTCAAAATGTTTTAAATCAGTTGAAAGGTCAGCTCTTACATGGTCAAGCTTTACTTCTGGTTTCTTGCTGCTATATAATGCAACATTGCCCTGAGCCTTATCTGGAAGATAAGTTATATCCTGCGGCACAATGCTGATATTGGCATCCATAGTATCAGACAGATATTCCTGAAGTTCCTGATAAGAATTCGTTCTTACAACAGCCTGTGCAACCTCATCTACAACACTCTGTGCAAATCCACTGTCAACAGCCTGCTGCTCAACGCTCTGTTCAATGCCACTGATATCCTGATTCTGTAATATACTTTCGCCACTCACATTATCAGTCTGATATACATCCATGGCTGCCTGAACTTCATCCCATGTCACATTCTTATATGTGATTACATAATCAGCATTATTAGTTGAAACATTTGTTATAACAGCATACTGTATATCATCATTTCCAGTTGCATACAGAGCAAGATAATCGCCTGTATCAACTGTTGTATCTTCATCAAGTCCAAGTCCTGCTCCAAGACTGTCACTGCCATATGACATTTTATTCTTTGTAATTGTTATACTGTCATTATCAGGATCATTATCCTTATCATCAGCTACATTAACAGGAAGAACATCCGGAACGAAGAGTATCTCCTCTGCTGCCATACCCCTGTAGGAATATTCATTTTCCTTAGCTGATGTAATCTCAAAGAACGAAACATCATCATCAGATATAACACTGCCATCTAACTGTGGCACAACATCTCCGTCATATACAGCAATCTTATCTCCTGCATTAAGTGTACTGTCCGAATATGTAAAGCTTCCTGTAGTTTTAACAGCTTCCTGACTTATTGTACCATCCTGTCCTACAGTCATTACCGTCACAGATATTCTGTCAGCCTTCTCTCCGTTAACATAGAGATTACTTAAGCTTCCTGACTTTATGTACTTAATGTCATCCCTAAGATTCACATTAGTTACATCCGGCTTATAAACTGTAAAATCATATTCTCTTATTGTCTGGTCATAGCCTGTGAAATACAGCCTGTCATCTGAAAGTTCAAGACGGTAGCCACAGCCTTCCTGCCATGTGCCATTGCATTTTATTATAAATGTATACGCTCCATCATCTAATACACTTCCGGCTGTAATATCTATTGAAGTATTCTCAGAAGAATCGCTTACATTCTTAACTGATACTTTATTCTTTACTTCTTCTTTAGTTAGCCTTCCGCTCTTATCAGTTACCGTAATTGTAAAATCATTTGCATCAACATCATAGCTTCTTGCGTATGTATCTATGCTGACTGTCTTAAGCTCCTGACCATCAACCCATGATGCATATAATACAACATCACTTAAAAGTCTGTCTGTACTTGCAACATAATCTGTGCAGTCCGCATCATAACACCATCCCAAAAATGTCGAGCCTGCTTTGCCTGGAACCGGAAGATCTGAAAGCTTTGTTCCTGCCTCATATACCGAATTATCAAGCTCTGCTGCACGCCCCTGTTCATCATCATCAGTATAAAGTGTTCCGCCATTAGTTTCATACTTAATGTTATATTTTGTTGTTTCAAATGAAATATCAAAAGTAAGATTATCTGTATATATTCCTGCATATTTAGGAATTTCCTGTAATCTTGTCATATATTTTCTTGTCTTATCACTGCCTGTTGCTGTAAGCTCTGTTATTACTGAATTATTAGTAAGAGACAGTTTATTCTCTTCATTATATAATTCATATCCCAGCTTTACATCTCCATTCAGAAGATTCCATTCATTCTTAGAATAAACAGATACACTTACTTTATCTTTCTCATACAGTCCGCCTGCATGTCCCGATACTGTAAGATTCGTCTTATCAGCATCTACGCTTTCAGGTATGTCAATGTAATAATAACGTTCAATCCATTTTGCATAAAGAACTACAACTCCTGTATAATTCTCTTCTGAAATCTCCGTTACAGGACTACCTGTCAGTTCTTTATTATCATACCATCCCCCAAACTCATACCCCTGATTGACAATATCATTCTTATCCGGTAATTGCTCTGCCGGATATTTGTCTGGTGCATTATAGCCACTGACATAATGACCACCATTAAGCTGATAATCAATCTCCTTTAACTGGGACAGCTCATCATATGAAGACTGATTCCCTTCTGCATAATACATGCCCGGTATTGCTGCAGCAAGAATTGCAGAACATAAAAGTATACTCAAAAACCTCTTCATCCAAACGCCTCCTTTATGTTACAACCACATATACTGATATTTAGTTTTCCGTCTGCTATATATTGTAGTTATAATACCTGATTAAAAGACATTTGTGATGCTAAATGCGTGAATTACAATTTTTTTGACATGAACGATTAGATTTATATATAGAAATTTAGTCTCATGCAATATATAATTAATCAAGAGATAATTTACATACTAAGCTATAATGAGGAAAATACTATGAAAATTGCTATATGTGACGATAATGAAGCTGAATTAAACAGAATTAGAGATCTGTTAGAAATATACGCCTGTGATAAAGGTCAGAAATTTTTTATAAAATGTTTCACAAGCAGTGTTGAACTGGCATCAACTGCTGAATTTGAGAAATATGACATATATTTTCTCGATATAATTATGCCAGTAATGGACGGCATTAATCTGGCAAGAGAAATCCGTGCCTTTGACAGATTTTCACCTGTAATCTTTCTGACATCATCGCCTGAATTTGCTGTAGAAAGCTACACAGTCAAAGCATTTAATTATCTTCTTAAACCTATAATTAAAGAAGCTTTATATGATACGCTGGATGATATCCTTGATACATTTCATAAAGAACGCAATGATACATATATTATAAAGAATAATTCAGGTATACATAAAATATACTTATCAGATATTATGTACGCTGAAGCTCTTAACCGGAAAGTAATATTATACCTTTCAGACAACGAGCAGGTAATGTCGACAGACGTATTCTCATCTATATGTGATACACTTATGACACATAAAGAATTTACTCTGCCACACCGTTCTTTCATTGTTAATATGAATTACATCAAGACAATAGATGCAGTCAGGATTGAATTAACTAACAGCAAAACTATCCCGGTTGCACAAAGACGCGTTTCGGACATAAAGAAACAATATCTGGATTTCCAGATGGAAGAATAATCTATAATATACATTCGGAGGAGAATTTAATGACAGACATAGTCTCAGTACTAAACCTTATTAATTATGGTTTTGTTTTAATATTCGGAATTATTGTATCTTTCTATTTTGCCGGAATACAATGGGAGGACAATAAGCGCCTTTTTATACTTACTACTGTATTATTTGTTCTGTTTCAGGCATTATTCTACGTGCTTTTAGGCGAAAATGTCCTTTTTAAATGTTATCCTGTACTGATACATATTCCTTTAATTCTTATTATCAGATATATATGTCACCAGAATATATATATATCATTTATTGCCGTTATGTCCGCTTATCTGATGTGTACACCCAGAAAATGGTTTGGAACCCTGGCAAAATATATATTTCCTGAAATCCCTGTAATTTCAGATGTTGTAACAATTGTAATCACTATTCCGCTTCTGATTGTGGTAATTAAATACATTTCGCCTTACATAATAAAACTCAAAGAAGAATCAAAAAACATTATTTCCATGTTTTTCCTTCTCCCTCTTACATATTATATACTTGAATATGCTCTAACCGTATATACTAACCTTCTATATACCGGCAAAGCCGTAATAATTGAATTCATGGACAGTTTTATTGTTGTATTATATTTTTTCTTGTCAATAGTGACACTCAGTATGTCCAACAAAAAAAATACAGCAGAGCGTGAAAACATCATACTTTCCGCAGCTGCAGCTCAGGCTGAAAAAGAAATATCTCAGCTTACAGATTATCAGAAACAGGCTGCGATATACAGACATGACTTAAGACACCATATGAATTTCATACAAAGCTGCCTTGCTGGTAACAATACGCAGCAAGCTCTTGAATATATAAATGAAATTAATAATAATCTGGATAACACAAGAATAACAAGATACTGCAGCAACGAAGCAATTAACCTAATATTATCTTCATATATAAATAAAGCCCATGACGCAGACATTTCCACACAGATATCAGTAACTGCCACTAATTTTTCAAGTTACAGAATTACTGATTTGTGCAGTCTCCTTGCAAATGCTTTAGAAAATGCAATAAATTCCTGTATAAAGCAGTGTGATAACGCTGTCTCAAAAGACAATAAGCGTCTTATAACAATTAAGTTGTTTGAAAAAAATAACAAAATATGCATCAACATAGCCAATACATACTTTAAGGAGCCCCGATTCCACAACCAGATTCCTGTTACTGATGAACCTGACCATGGCATTGGTGTCCGCAGCATAATTTCAGTAATAGAAAAATATAACGGCATATATGCATTTTTTACTAAAGACGGTACATTCTATTTTCAGGCTTGTATATAAAAATGGGGACTGCACATACAGTCCCCATCTTTTATATTATTGTATTAATTATAATGTTACACCCTGCTTAAAGATTGCAAGATCATGGAATCCTGCTATCTCGGCCTTAACCTTCTTACCAGAAGCAACATCTAATACGAGCTGGAAGAGCTCCTTAGCTGCATCTTCAAGTGGAAGATCATCTGTAACAATTCTTCCTGCATTAAAGTCAATCCAGTTACCCTTATTTCCTGCAAGTCTTGAGTTAGTTGCAATCTTAACTGTAGGAACCGGTGATGCAAATGGTGTTCCACGTCCAGTTGTGAAAAGAACCATCTGTGCACCTGAAGCTGCACAAGCTGTAGCAGCAACAAGGTCATTACCAGGTGCGCTGAGAAGATTAAGTCCCTTAGTATTAACTGGCTCTGCATATGCAAGAACACCCTTTACTAATGAGCTTCCTGACTTCTGTGTACATCCTAAAGACTTGTCTTCAAGAGTTGTAATACCGCCATCCTTGTTTCCTGGAGAAGGATTCTCGTAAATCTCCTGGCCATTCTTAATGAAGTATTCCTTAAAGTCATTAATAAGGTGAACTGTCTTCTCGAAGAGTTCCTTGTTAGCACATCTGTTCATAAGAATTGTCTCTGCACCAAACATCTCAGGAACTTCTGTGAGGATAGTTGTACCACCCTTAGATACAAGCATATCTGAGAAAAGACCAACTGTTGGGTTAGCTGTAATACCTGATAATCCATCAGAACCGCCACACTTCATACCAATGATAAGTTCCTTGGCATTAACCTTTTCACGCTTAAATGTTGCAGCATAAGCCATAAGCTCATTCATAAGCTTCTCAGCTTCTTCCTGCTCATTCTCAACATCCTGAACCTGAAGGAACTTAACTCTGTCTGGATTAACCTCTCCAATATAGTCCTTAAGAACTTCTATACGGCTGTTCTCACATCCAAGACCAAGAACAAGTACTGCACCTGCATTAGGATGATTAATTAAATCAGCAAGAATCTTTCTTGTATTCTCCTGATCCTCTGTTGTCTGTGAACATCCATATGGATGAGTAAATGCAACTACTTCATCTACTCCTTCTGGCTTGTTAGCTCTTGCTGTTGTTTCAATTGCTCTTGCAATTGAGTTAACACATCCAACTGTAGGAACAATCCATACTTCGTTACGGACACCAACCTTTCCGTTCTCTCTCATATATCCATCGAAATAAGCTGGCTCTGTAGGCTCAACATCCTTATGTCCCTCTGGTTCATATGTATATTCAAGTAATTCACCGAGACCAGTCTTTAAGTTATGAGTATGAACCCATGCTCCAACTGGAATATCAGCCTGTGCAAATCCGATTCTGAAACCATATTTGATAACCGGATCACCATTCTTGATAGCCTTAATTACAAACTTGTGTCCCTGTGGAATATCTTCTACAGTTGTCACATCAATTCCTGCAACATTAAGAGTTGTGCCTTTAGCAATAGGCTTTAATGCTACAGCAACATTATCATCTTTATTAATCTTGATAAAATCCTGCATATATCCTCCAATTCAATTTGATTATTATATTAAATAAGAGCGGATGAATATAAAAACATCCGCTCTATAATCATTCAAAGAGCTATTAATTAGTCAGCTAAATCATTAACTACTGCTCTCATACCTCTTTCTCTGATATCTGTGATGTACTCAGTAATAACTTCTTCAAGGTTAAGAACCTTAGAAAGATCCTCGCCACCAAAGAACTTAGTATTGCTTAAGTAAGCATGTGTGAATTCCTTAGCAGACTTTCCTGAATTATCTCTGAAGAAATCAAGAACAGCCTTGTCATCTGTGATGTTGTACTCTTCACCGTTTCTGTTACCCTTTAATACAATACCGCCGTTAAACTCAGCTTCTGTCTGTGATGTATAGAAGCTCATAAGTGCAGCGATAGAGAATGTAAGGTACTTAGGAAGCTTGTTAAACTTGTTAACATATCCTAAGAATGAAGGTAAACATCTAGCTTCCCACTTAGATACTGAGTTAAGTGAAATGCTTAATAATCTATGATCTACGAATGGGTTAAGGAATCTGTCAATAACAGCCTTAGCAAACTCTTCACAATCTTCCTTAGAAAGTGAAAGTGTAGGAATAACTTCATTGTAAAGTGTCTCTTCCATGTACTTTCTGATTACAGGATCCTTCATAGAATTCTCTACATTGTCATTACCAGCAAGGAATGAAGCTAATACAAATGATGTATGAGATCCGTTAAGGATTCTTACCTTTCTTTCCTTGTATGGATGATGATCCTTAGTAAATACTACATTAAGTCCAGCTTCCTTGAATGGAAGTTCCTTCTCAAGCTGCTCAAGTGGAAGATTAGAATCACTCTCTACAACCCAGAGACCGAATACTTCAGCTCTGTCGATAAGCTGATCCTCATATCCCCATTCCTCGCAAAGCTTAGCTGCGTCTTCTCTTGGATATCCTGGAACAATTCTATCTACGAGTGTTGGGCAGAATGAGCAGTAATTGTTAACCCAATCCTTGAATCCATCTTCAAGTCCCCAAAGCTCGATAAACTTCATGATGCACTTCTTTAATTCAATACCATTATCAGCGATAAGCTCACATGGAAGTAAGATAAGTCCCTTATCTGCTGCTCCGTTGAACTTCTGATATCTCTTGTAAAGGAGCTGTGTAAGCTTTCCTGGGTATGTCTTAGGAGGACGTGCATTAGGATCGTTATCTGTCTCGTCAAATACGATACCAGCCTCTGTTGTATTAGAAACGATGAATCTAAGAGTCTCGCTTGTACCATACTCAATGTACTTGTCATAATCCTCAATAGCTGCAACTGCATCTACTACTGATGTAATCTGACGTGTGATTTCCTTAGGCTTTCCATCAACAAAACCTCTTAACTGAAGTGTGTACTGGCATTCCTGATCATGGAATCTCTCAAGTGTACCGAACTCGATAGGCTTAACGATAACAACACCACCGTTGAAATCTGTCTTCTCATTAGTTACATCGAAGATATAATCAACGAATGCTCTAAGGAAGTTACCCTCACCGAACTGCATAACCTTAACAGGTCTGTCAACTGCATGTGTAATACTCTTGTTTAATCTCTGCATCTTAAATCTCCTTTTTTCATTGGGAATAATCCGTTTTACGATAACGGTCCCTAATTATTAACCAGTAAATGGTATGTAAATAAGTGCATGTAAGCGCTTTCATAAATAAAATATACTTAAAAATGCTCTAAGTCAATACATTTTTCTGCTTTTTAAAAAATTCTTACATTACACTTGTTTTTATAATAATACCATTGTATAATTCATTTATCAATATGTAAGCGCTTACATTTATTCATTTTTTATCAATTTTTGTTAGGCGATACATTTACATTCGTCAAGAGATGAGGTCGCACATGAATATTAATATATATGATGTTTCTAAAAAAGCTGGTGTATCCATAGCAACAGTTTCAAGGGTTCTTAACGGCAACACCAGGGTTTCTGAAAAGACAAGAGACAAAGTTATTAATGCAATGAAAGAATTAGACTACACTCCTAATGTATTTGCAAGAGGATTAGGTCTTAATACTATGAAGACAATTGGCATTATGTGCATAGATTCATCTGATATATACCTTGCCAACGCTGTTTACTATCTTGAACAGGAGCTTCGCAAATACAACTACGACTCTATTCTTTGCTGCACTGGTAAAGATTATAATAATAAGAAGAATTATCTCGAGCTTCTTTTGAGTAAAAGAGTTGACGGAATTATTCTTGCCGGTTCACAGTTTGTAGAAAATACCAGTGAACATAACAACGACTACATTATTAATGCAGCTAAAGATGTTCCTATAGTTCTGGTCAACGGCTATCTGGACGCTGCCAACATTTATTCAGTAATGTGCAATGATGAAGAAGCTGTATACAATGCGACAAAACTCTTGATAAATAATTCACATCGTAATATAGTTTACTTATATACGAGTACTTCATACAGTGGCATGAATAAGTACCACGGCTATCTTAAAGCAATTAATGAAGCTGGTATTACTCTCCCGGATGAATTCCATCATCTGTGTGGCAAGAACATATCTCATGCCAGGGATTATCTTACATATCTATATGATAAAGGAATGAAGTTTGATGCCGTTATGACATCTGATGACTCTATCGCTGCCGGTGCTGTCAAGTTTGCACATACTCACGGAATCAGAATTCCTGAGGATTTAGAGGTTATTGGATACAATAACTCTGTTCTTTCATTATGTACAGAACCTGAACTTACCTCTATTGACAGTAAGGTTGAGGAACTATCCTCATGCGCGGTAAGCGTGCTAATGAAGGTTTTATCCGGTGAAGATGCTGACAATCACAGTATCATCGCCGCTGATATAATAAAACGCAACACAACAATATTTTAATTCACAGGAGGATTATGAATCATGAAACAGTTCATGGACAAAGACTTTTTACTTTCAACTCCAACAGCTCAGCATTTATTCCACGATTATGCAGCTAAGATGCCAATACTTGACTATCACTGCCATATCAATCCTAAGGAAATCGCTGAAGACAGAAAGTTTGAGAACATCACACAGGTATGGCTTGGTGGCGATCATTACAAGTGGCGTCAGATGAGAACTAACGGTGTTGATGAGAAGTACATCACAGGTGATGCTTCTGACCGCGAGAAGTTCCAGAAATGGGCTGAGACTCTTGAGATGGCTATCGGTAACCCACTTTATCACTGGAGCCACCTTGAACTTCAGAGATACTTCGGATACAACGGTATTCTCAACGGCGATACAGCTGAGGAAGTATGGAATCTCTGTAATGCAAAGCTACAGGAAGATTCTATGTCAGTTCGTAACCTTATCAAGCAGTCAAATGTTACATTAATCTGTACAACAGATGATCCTGTTGACTCACTTGAGTGGCATCAGGTTCTTAAGGATGATAAGACATTTGACGTACAGGTACTTCCTGCATGGAGACCTGACAAGGCTATGAACATCGAAAAGCCTGAATATCTTGATTACCTTGAGACATTATCTAATGTAAGCGGAATTAAAGTTAATTCATTTGCTTCATTAATGGATGCTCTTAGAAACCGTATGGATTTCTTTGCTTCTATGGGATGCTCAGTATCAGATCACGCTCTTGAGTATGTAATGTACAAGCCATACACAGAAGAAGAAATCGAAGCAATCTTTGCTAAGAGATTTTCTGGTTCTGCTATCACTACAGAAGAGATGAACAAGTTCAAGACAGCATTCATGGTATCTGTAGGTAAAGAATACAACAAGCGTAACTGGGTAATGCAGTTACATTATGGTACAATCCGTGATAATAACAGATTCCGTTATGACCAGTTAGGTCCAGATACTGGATTTGACTGTATCAACACATATGACTGCTCTGCTGAGATGGCTCAGTTCCTTAACGCACTTAATGCTACAGATGAGCTTCCTAAGACAATCATTTACTCACTTAACCCTTCAGTTAACGCTGCTATCGGAACAGTTATCGGATGCTTCCAGGATTCTAAGGCTGTTGGCAAGATTCAGCAGGGTTCAGCTTGGTGGTTCAACGATCATAAGGTTGGTATGACTAACCAGATGACAAGCCTTGCTAACTTAAGTCTTCTTGGTAACTTCATCGGAATGCTTACAGATTCAAGAAGCTTCCTCTCATACACAAGACATGAGTACTTCAGAAGAATCATGTGCGAACTTATCGGTGGATGGGTAGAGAATGGTGAATACCCAGCAGATGAGAAGGCATTAAAGAAGATTGTTGAAGGTATCTCATACAACAACGCTGTAAGATACTTTGGATTTGATCTTTAATTCATATTCTTAACGAGAAAAAGCAGTTATCACAATTAATGTGGTAACTGCTTTTTTATGCGATGTCATAATTACTTATCAATTTTACTTATAAGACTGCTACTGTTCTCAAACAGAATATTTTTCATTTCATTTTCAAGCTTTCTCAATGTCAGACTTCTTAAAACCTACCAAATCTCCAAATTTCATCTGTTTCGTATGTCTTTTTCACCCCACATACTTGTTTTCTCCGCCAAAAAGCCCACTAAATGATCAAAAGATGCAGCCACCACACATCATGATAACTGCATCCATAATAATTATATATAACTACTTATTCTGTTCCTCTAACAGCTTCTTTAATCTGTCTATTTCTGCATCCTTTTCTTCTAAACGTGCCCTATTTTCTTCTAACTGTGAGTCTTTTTCTTCTAACTGTGCCCTATTTTCTTCTGCCTGCACCTTCAGTTCATCAATCTCATCCTTCATCCTGTCAACCATCAGCTCTGCCGTATTCCTGTCTAATATCCTCAACGCTTCAGAAAACATATTGAGCACCTCCTTTGGTCTCTCCAAATACTCATTAATATCCAGACGTACTGATTCCAAGTCAGGAAATATCTCTATCAACTGCTCTATCTCCTCCGGTGTCTCGGCTACAAATAGCGACAGATACTTTAAGCGGTCAAGCTTCATCTTCTCGGTTACCTGCTTTTCACTGTACTGCGTTCTGTCATAATCGTATTCCGTCACCTCGGTACGCCCTTTTCTAATATCAGAATATCGGTATTTCTTAAATGTGTCAAGGCTTACCAGTACAAAATCCTGCAAAAGATTTATCTTAATTCCAGTATTAAACTTT
>ULSY01018918.1_pt1 | contig 17446 bp, 10 predicted proteins | sample 1957201 | NCBI WGS metagenome assembly ULSY01 (sample SAMEA4835723, study PRJEB28245) | human gut metagenome | biome: gut microbiome; material: fecal sample | place: Denmark | collected 2008
CTTGTTCCACCGAATCCTGTAAAGGCTTAGCAGGCACTGATTTTAAATCCATCTTCTGTCCATTTGCCAGAACCAGTGTTGCCTTTTGTTTACCCATCTTCTCCGACCGGATCATAGCAATACGAACTTCATCCGAAATCACCGGCTGAGAATCCATCAGCCTCAAAGTCCAAAACCATATTGCAAAACCGATTATCGGCAATAAGAAGATAGCCGCATACCGTCCTATTTTGATCCAACGAGCAGAGCGAATAGAGAAATGCTTTTTCTGAAATCTTTCCCAAGCACGTGCTTCATCTACCTGGGCAAACTGTTTATACCTGTCAATCAAACAAGCCTCACGCATCAGACGATCATAGTTCTCTCTATTTTCTCGAGAACTATCAAGCCATGACTGCAACTGTTTTTTATCTTCTTCCGAAGCGTATCCCAGCAACTGATCATGGATAATAGAATTTATACTTCTTTTACGCTTTATCATATTATTTCAGGTTATTTATAATAAAGACGACTAAGAAGAAAAAATGAGGGACAGGATTCTGAAGTTTTTTTATTCAAAAGATACTTTATTTATTTAGAAGACCGTTCTTTTTGTACAATAATCAAGAAAAACAACGAACATTTTGTTCATTGCAAACAGGTGTTAACAAGTAAAGCGGATTGAGTGTTATGCTTCTTTTTAGGGAAGTAACATTTGTAATAATAGAAAATGATAGGAGCCTAATTTTTTTCTAAGGAAGGACATTGCTCTCTTCTTTTGAGTCTTCACAGTTTCAAGAGAAACATGGAGTGCAGTGGCAATCTCCTCGTTCTTCTTGCCTTCCATATACATCAAAAAAACTTCCCTGCATCGATCCGGCAGCGCATCAATTGTCTGAAGAAGCTGGCGATAGACTTCTTCACTAAAGAAGCCCTCTTCCTCCTCTTCCATCCTAAACATAGTGGAATGACTATCAAGCATCTTCTGAAGATAGTTGCCTTCCACATCCTTATGTTTCAAATAATCCAAGGAAGCATTTCTGACAGAGTTATACAGATAAACCCTGAATGAAGCCAGAGACCGGAAAAACATCTTTTTCTCCCAAATAGTGGAGAATAACTCCTGGACAATATCTTCTGCAGATTCTGAATCTCCGACAATTGTTATTGCATAGCAAACCAATGCTTTATAATAATTCTTATAAAGCAGTCGGAAAGCAGCCGCATCCAACTTATTAATTTGTTCTATGGAAATCTCATTGTTAGTCATTTCGGGAGTTTTGCGCCAAAAATACAAATTAAATAATAATGTTCTATACAGAAAGACTGATATTTTTCTCTCGGGCAATCTAGTTGTATGGTACTTTCCAAAAGATATCCGCCTATAAAAGATTCACCCGGATTTACATTCGACAATGTAAACCCGGGTGAAAAATGCTCAATATTGCATAGAAGAAATCTTTAAAAATATCTCTTACAATATTGTTTTCATAGAGACAAATTAATTAAGAGAGAGTTTATGTAATAGAGATTTATTCAATTTCCGTAGCTTTATTAATGCGGTAGATCAACAGGTCATAATGAGAACGATCTGCCTCAGGAGCCGTCGAAATTGCTTTCTTGAGCATGTCTTTCGTACGCATCAACAAGTCAAAATAGTAAGCAGCTATTTTTGTCTGGTTGGTATAGATCGGTGGAATTGAAGAGAAGCCTGCTACTTCTTCTGCATTTTGCAATGAATACATCTTCATATCCACCTTTCCGCCATTTCTCAAAGCAGCCAGATTGATCTCCGGTTTGCCGGTAGCCGCAAATCCTGTTTTTGAGGCTTTGAAACTACCAATAGGCGCAGTTGCTGTCGATGTTGAAATAATACTTTCCAGAAACGCTGTCTGTAGTGCTCTCTCGAAATTCTCCAACGGACGATGCTTCAAGACACCTTCCCAAACAATTCCATAGATATCATCCAGATATTCCGAAGCAGTATATGCTGCATCCGGGAAGCGTTCTGTACAAACCTCGACATAAGGCAGACGTCCGAAAATACCATTAAAGATATCCAAACGTAAACGGTCAGCCTTCTTATCTGAAATTTCAAATTCATTCAAATGAGCGGTATCGTCCACCCAATCCAGATTCTTTGCCAGTTCCAATGCTTTACTCAAAGCTGCTTTCTGTTTCTCACGATCTACCATTGAGTAACTTGGTATCGCATCCTTCTCGCGAATATCATTCAAGTAAATACCGCCAATATAACTCAGTATTGCATAAATACGCCCGCTCAGTCTTTCACTAAGGGCAGAGTGTACACGTCTGCGCATTAAAAAATCACGGTCTTCCTTGGCAAACCAACTATAATAGTTCTCAAATCCTTTGCGAACATTAGGAAGCATATAGTCGAATGATTTCAAATGGTCATCTCCCAGACTTCCGCGACTATTACGAGGATCAGAATCAAAACGTGACTGATTACGTATATAAGCATAATATGGGTCTCCCGTATGTTCACGAATCCAGCTATCCAACGTCTCTTTTTCTTCCTGTAATGAAGAAGCATAGATAGGCTGATATAAATATTTAATCACCAGTTCGTCATATGGACCAGGCTTTGTATTAACCAGACACACTCCATTACGAACATCCTCCTCCGTAGCTACGTCATTAATGATTACGCCTCCCATAACAGAAGAAGCGAGACCATACTTTTGAGTAAAGCTTGCCGAACGCAACGAATCCACCGGATAAGCACAGGAAGCTCCCCAGTTCATTGTAAGTCCCAATCCGGTTCCTACAGCCTGAGCAATAGCAGCCTGAATCAACTCACCCTGTATCTCCTGCGGGAAAACAGTAGTACGCACACGAGGATCAATAGCAACAGTGGCCCCTATACGGTCAGCATACTGAACACTGATCATATTTGCATTAATCAGAATAGACGCGTTCAATATTTCACCGGTACGTGTATCTGAGTGTATCGTTGTCTGTGCCGAATTCAGCCAAGAAGCCGAATAACGTATTGTCATACAGTCAAAGCTGTTTGCATTGAACAATGTGTCATTCTTCGGGAATTCTTTCACACAAATAACATCTTTAAAGCCGATCTTCTCAAATGCCTTATTCCATGATTCCGCACCAGCCTTGATATACGGATTCCATTTGACAGGCATCAGACTGTCGATATAGAACACCAGTTGTTTGACTGGCCGAACCAGCTCGCCACGGCGATAGGCAGCAGAGTCGGAAGGCTCAATACGCCAACGTTTTGCATAGCGTATACTCTTCACTTCCTGAGTTGCCCCTGAATAATCACTTTTCAATTGTGTAGTCAATCCCAAACGTGAGTCAGCCAGGCGAGGAGTCATCGGCTCCTCGGGCAGAATACAAAGCATTTTAGTGACGACCGCTGTCAACGGTACGTCTTTGTACATATTATATGCTCCCATCAGCGTATGGTCGACAGTATATGACAACTCTTCACGTACACTTATATGATTTTCTGAAGCCGATACACCCAAAATAGCAGATTTATCCGATTGCAGAGAATGATCGCGCGACACGAATCCATAGTATCCGTTAGCCGATGTCGAAGGGAAAGGTTTGGTAAAAGCAGATCCCTCCAAAAATAATCCCTTCATATCTACCACAAGTGCAGAACTATCCGGAGTGCAAGCCAATACCTTAAAGCTTTTGAAAATACCCGGATTATGCGCATTGTCCAACGCACGTGCGATATAAGCATCACCACTGGTATTTACCGGCTTACTCAATAAAGGCATACGTGCCACAAGAGTTGAATCGATCATCTCAAAACGGAAACGTACATCGGTCCCCCCTAACTGTCCGGGAGCTCCTTCACCACCGTCACTCGTATTTTCAATAGAAGAAGCAAACAGCATCTCACGTCCCAACATGGCAACCGGGAACTCCACATACACTTTCCCTTCCACCTTATGGATAGTCATCAGCCCGTGTGCTGTCTGAACTTTCTTATTCTTGAACAGCTTCTGATATGGTGTCAGATTTTCCTTCTTATCTTCTTTTTTCTTCTTTTTAAAAGGCCAGAAAGCATTTCCTTCCTGTGGCAGGCAACATGCAAAAAGAAGCAATAAACAAAGTATCTTACTATATCTATTTCTCATACTTCCTATCATTTTAATGCCTGGTCAATTTTGTACAACAATAAGCGGTAGTGGCGTTGTGTATCAGCCGAACCGGTAGAAGCACTCGCTGCAACCAGACTACGAACCTTCTTCAACTCACCGTAGTATATATGTTCCATCGGTTCGATCGGTGCTTTCAGATCTACATCATCATCAAATCCACTGATTTCCTCCAAACGGGCAGCCTGCATCTCACGAGGCTTGTTATTAAAACATCCCATAAATTCCTCCGAGATGATTCCGAAACGTTCGCGCGAAGCAGCTTTCAGCCATTCGGGCACTTCAATGTGAGCATACATATCTGCGATACCTTTACGGGTAGCATTCTTTGCAACCCCTGCAACCGAACCTTCAATCAGCTTCGTCAGATAATTCATCTGCAAACGCATTTCTGTTTCTGTCAAAGTTCTTCCGGCACGGGTAGGAGCCCATACAAAACGTTCTATATCGGCAAGATATTCTTTCTGAGTATAAGGAGCTGATGTCGCCTTACCCGAACAGATAGCCACCGCACCACAACGAGACAAGATACCATCAATAATTGCATCTTCCATCTGCATGGCCACAGAAGTACGGATAGGGAATTCTTTCAGTGTTTCGCGTGCATCCAGCCACGAAAGGTCCTTCAGTTCATTCAATAAGAAATTCAAAGCCTTTTTTTGTTGTTGCTTCGATACAGTTTTAAAGCTTGGGCGCTGATCACCGTCATAGCGTTCATTCAGATAAATACCACCGATATCTCCCAAAACGAAAGTCAAATAACGTACGTAAGCATATACAATTTCGTCATAAACAGCCGTGCGGAACTCAAAATCCTTATCCTTATCCGCTACCCAATCATTGATATGCTTTAGCAGATATTGCAAGTTGCGACGTCCATATTCAGAAGCTTTCACCGGGTCATCTCCCAAGTCTTCCTCTACTGAACTTGGGTCAAAACGACGTCTGAATTGTTGTTTACCATAGCGATATTTAACATCTCCAGACTTCTCACTGATCCATTTATCCAAAATAGGAATTTCTTCCTCTGCCGTTTTAGCCTCAAAAATCGGGGTGTACAGCCAGGCAATAGCATAGTAATCATACGCTCCCAGTTCCGGAGGAGTCAAACGCACGCCTCTCTCTTTATCACCCGGTTGAGCAATATAATTGTTACGGGCATAGTCCATAATAGAGTAGGTCGTACCAAACTCCTGAGTAAACTTCGGATCGCGCAAAGATTCCACAGGGATAGAAGAAGAACCTGCCATATTGTGCATCAATGACAATGTATGTCCTACCTCATGCGAGAGCACATAAGCGATACAATCTCCCAGCAAGTCTTCACGCAAAACAACATCACGCACTTCCTCATCAGCAGGGGCAGTCTGTAAGAAGCGCCAGTACTGAACCAACTGCACAATATTGTGGAATACCGTAACAGATGCATTAATGATTTCTCCGGAACGCGGATCTATCCAAGAAGGTCCCATCGCATTGGCCACCGTAGACGGAGCATAACGTATACAGGAATATTTGATATTCTCCGGATCGAAGTTCGGATCATCTTTCGGGAAATCTTTTGCAATGATGGCATTCTTAAAACCGATCTTCTCAAATGCTTTCTGCCATACTTCAACTCCTTTATGGATATATTTATTCCAACTCAACGGAAAAGTATCATCAATGTAGAAAACAATAGGTTTCTTCGGCTCTACCAGTTCGCCACGGAGATAGGCTGCTGAATCCGATGGCTCCAGATTCCATCTGTGAGCAATGTGACGAGTACGCAACCCACGACCTTCGGAAGCAAATTCTACTACAGAGTGTTCAAAAATACCAATACGTGGATCAGCATAACGGGGACGCATCGGTTGTTCAGGCAACAGAATGAAGCTACGATTCATAACCGCAGTAAACGGCATTTTCTTCACTGCATAATTTCCCTTCATACCCACGCTGATTTTGTAGGTCAGTAAAGAACGTATACTCACATTATCCTCAAAGCCTTTGACTCCCTGAATAAATGAGCTTTCCTTCTCAAAATCCTTACTAATATCGGCTCCCATCATCTCCATCATTGAATATGGTGAGAACGGAGAAAGGTTCTTTTTATCGCTCAGCAGATAGTCTGTCATATCGAATACCACTGCCGTGCTATCGTTATTATATGCTTTGATCTCGAATGTTTCAGCGATTGCCGGCATGGTACTGCTTACCAAGCGCTTCTTGATTTCACGATCTTCAGAGAACTGCCCTGCCTGTACACGACGCAATGTAATAGTTGAGTCGCGTTGCACAAAACGAATCAGAAAAGGATCACCTGACTTCTCTCCTACACAGCCGAACTGGTTATCGGTCGTTTCCACGATGGTAGAACCAAGTAGAATATCCCGATTCATCACCTTAATCGGCAACTCAAAGTAGATTTTATTATCCAACTTGTGAAGAGTAATGAAACCTTTAGCCGTGGTGACTTTCTTGTCTTTAAACAGTTTGTCGTACTTGGTTTCCTTCTTCTCTTTCTTTGTAGTTGCTTCAGTAGAAGCTTTCTTCTTGTTTTTCTTCTTGGCCACAGCGGGGCTGATCATAGCCCCGCATAGTGCGACCAGAAGAAGTAAATACAGTTTTTTCAAGGTTTTATCGTTTTTAAGTTTATAATCAATCAAAATTATCATCCCATCCATTGCCTGTATTAGGCTTATAACGTACCTGCACAATACGTCCTAAATCTTTTTCGTGATATAGAACAAATTTCCCATCAACTTCCGTTACTTGAATTGTTTGTCCCTTATTTATCACGTATTTATCAATAGTATATTCATCAGAAGTGTTGTAAGTATATCCTTTCATAATATAGGCATCTCCGCTCTCCAAACCAACAATGATATATTGATTATTGTAGAACTGTGTATCAACAGAGGTAATCGAAGAGTTAAATGTAGCACACTTAAATAACATATTTTCTTTCAGATAATACAGATATAGGTCGTTCCCTTTACTAATAAAAAGGTATTGCCATGAATCTTGATAACGGAACAATGAGAAACTATTCTTTGAAGTACCATCAATTATCTGCCCCAACTCAGCAGGTGCTTCCATCTGCGACACATACGTTGTAGCCAAACTAGTTACTGTAGTACTACCGGAAAAGTCTCTTACCGCAAACTTCTGGATATAGAATTTATGAGACTGCTTATGCTCTATTACTGCAAAGTACATCATCTTACCATAATCATAAGAGCCCGATTCACACGCTCCTACATAATGTACTGTATAATCTTTCATATTATCTAAACGAGCATAAGTAGGATGATTTGTGTATGTCGCTTCATCCACATTCAATGTTAGTATTTTGCCCGAATTAAAAGTTCCATTAGAGCTCAGTTTATCTGTTACGTGTAAATATTGACTTGAATTCTTATCATACAATAGCAATCCTCCATGGCCCGAAAATGGAGCATAAGCAATCATACTACCGTCAACTTTCACTTTACCTTCTGCATCCGATGTTAGCGGAGTATTGATAAAACGGCTCGTATTAAAAAGAAGATTACTCTCTTTTACACGTGTATAAATTGTACCGTCCTCGCCGACAGCCATCGTCAGACACTGCAAATCAATCACTGCTTCCGGTACTAAATCTTGTGGATAACCCTCCAAGAACATTTGTGACAATGCTCCTTCACGCTGATAACTACTACCTGATACGTCTACAGCTCCTTGCCCACCTTTTTGCGCTATCCATAGCCAACTTATACCTGGATCCTCACCATCCCATTGCTCTACCCAATGAGGATATATCGAAACAGGCTGACTACCTAACGGTTCTTTATTTATCATTCGATAAATATCACGAGTAACTACAGGTTTAAGTACTCCCTCTTCTGTTTGGAATTTCATAAATGTCAACATACTATTACCATCCTTTTCAGAAAGAATAACCCAACCATCTTTCACATATGGAGAACTAATTGAGATTGTCGTTGATCCAAAATAAGATACTCCAGTGGACTTATCCAATACTGCCAATCGCAGATCTTTATTTTTGGCTACCGTATCCGCCACCCATTCCAAATCTTTAGAGTGAGCTATCACATGTCCATCATAGCTCCATTCATAAGCTAAGTTCTGACTTTCGCGTCCCAAAGCAAAAGTTAGTTCCGGTTTTGAGATAACCTTATCTCCCAAGGAATAATAAGAGGTTTCTGTTGAAACAGAGACTTCTATATCATTCATTTCTTTATAATCATAATTCCCCTTATCATCATAACAAGATGCCATACCTAAAAGGAACATAACGATAAATATTATTTTCATATTCATATTCAAGTAGTCTATTTATTAATTAATAGGCACAGTCATTGGAAATTCTTTACCATCAGCATCCACATCCATCACATTATTCTGTGCAATATAGCGTTTAAATGTCAATGAATAAGCTCTCTTCTCAGCCGTATTTAATGCCCCGAAATTAGTTACTCCTGTACACTTCACAAATTCTTCATATTTTTTTCTAGAGTACGTACCTAAATATACTCTTGTGACCTGAGTAGTCCACCACTCTGGTTTACTTACCACATTATTAAATACAATTTTTATTTTTTCATATTCCTGCATTGTTCCTTGGAAATATTCATTCGGAACCAGTTTCAGACACAATTTTACATTCTCCTTCAAATCATCCGTCTTCACCAAAGTAACTTCTAGCGTATCATTAGACAATCCTGCTCCAAATTTTGGATTAATTGGTAAACGAAAATTCTTTGAAGCCGCATTTGGGGTAGGATCTTCTTTTTCATTCTCCTCTACCACTACTACACTATATGGAGTATCTTCGTTGAGAGGCTTACCAATCAAACTCATACCAATCTTTACCGTTATTTCTTCGCTCGTCGGATAATTATTGAATGACACCTCCATATATCCATTCTCTTTATCGTAATCATTTGTCGTATTTATCAATTGACTAAAATAAAGATACTGTTCTCCCTGATAGGGTTTTATTTCATCCTCTGAACACGCCCAAAGACAAAGAGAGATTAAAGCAAATAATATATTTTTTTTCATCGTTTCTTCTTTTGATTAGCAATATTAAATGTCTTCATTATTCGGTTTGTCAAATACAAAGACTACATTATCTTTCGGTTTCTGATCCAAACGTTTATACTGAAAGAACATCTGTCCTTCACCTACAAACTCACGACGCATTTCTTTTATCAAATGTGTATGAAAGACTTCCAAAGAACCAATACTTGATGCTAGATTAGTAGTACTAATACCTCTCGCATAACGTACTTTATCTAACATCTCACCTGCTTTAGAGAACTCATCTTTATAAGCAAAATATTCACCCATAATATAATACATCTCGCTCAAGCGTATAGCCGGAATCATGTCTGTACCGGAAGTACCTTCTTTTATATCATATTTAAAGGAATACTTAATATCTCCTCCATCCCAGTCCCCAAACAAATCAAGATTACGATCGTCAGCACCAGCTTCATCACCAAAAAGATTTGTAGTATTTACAACTAATACCACATCATTCCCTTTAGTCATATACGGAAGATAATCTTCATAGCAAGTAGACTTAAAGAAAGTCATAATTATACTATTATAATCTTTCCGATTAGTGGTCAAGCTATTAGAGAAGTTAAAACAAGAAGCTGTAGACGTGCTTCCTGTTGAATAAGTGGCATCTACTACTTCTTTTGCTTCTTTGTAAGCATTACCATATTCGCCAGCCCAACAATAAACACGAGCTAACATCGCTGTTACCGCATAATAATTCATACGATATCCACGATACGCAAAAAATACATCCTTAGCCAGTTCTCCACTAGTACCACTATTAACAGCCAACATACGATTTTCGGTGGACATCCAATGTTTGTTTTCTTTAATAGTATCACACTTTGCCAACAAGTCCTTTGCCGCTTTTAAATCATTAACTATTTTTCTCAAAATCTCCTTATTGTTTTCATAAGAAGGAACAATAGTAGGATATACATCAACATAAGGTATATAGGCTTTGCCATCGTCTTTAAGCATAGAAGGAGCAAACATCCGAAGCATATCGAAATGGATTAACGCACGCAATCCCAATGCCTCTCCCCATATCATATTCTTCTCCAACTCGTCTTCTGCAAACACAGAAGGAGATGCTTCACTTACATTAGCAATCAAGTTATTACAGTTAGCTATATTATTATAACCAACAGACCAAATGCTGGAAATAATACTTTTTACATCTGAATCATCGAATTTATAATTAGCAGCTTTATAATAGGACGAGGTACTTTTCATATAGCTACTTCCCGACTGATAATATTGTGCTATTACATCCATAAACCCCCATGAAATACTCTTACCATACATTGAGGAGGTTCCCAAATTCAAATAAATACCATTCAAAGCGTTACGATAACCATCGCCAACTTCGAAAAGTTTATCGCCATTGACTTGATTACTTGGTGCTACATCCAACCAATCACTACAACTTGTTGTAAACAAGCTAGCTGTCAGTAATATCATTGCATATACTTTCTTCATATTATTCATCTACTCTAAGTATTGTTTATTAAAAACTCATCTTTACCGAAGCTGCAAAAGAACGAGAATACGGATAGTCCAAACCACGCTCGGCACGTACAGTAGAAACACGGAATAAATCATTACCCGACAATTCTACACGTAATAAGCCAATATGTGCTTTTTTCAACCATTCTGCATTAAAGTCATAACCTACCGTCAGAGAATTAAATGTTAAGACATTGTAATCCTGAATAAAACGGCTTGTAGGACGAGTTACTGCAACCACTCCATCTGTTTGCAAACGTCCGTAAGGAGTACAATCTCCAGGATTCTGCCAACGTCCTGTTAATACTCGACGATCCACATTGCTACTTTGTATATATGCATTCTCAACCTTACTTACCAATGTTGAATTGTACCGTTGTCCTCCAAGCTCATACATAAATGTTGAATATACGGAGAATTGCTTCCAACGCATATTAAAACCAAAGGTACCTTGAAGTTTCGGCTCTTCATTTCCAATTACAACTTGATCAGCTGCATTCCAATCGTAAGTAATCGTTCCATCAGGACGAACAAAGATTTCTCTACCGTCTACCGGATTGATACCTAACGACTTTACACCAAAAATAGACGTTAAGGACCCACCCTCTACATACTGTAAATAAGTAGCACTATATTCGGCTTTACCTTTATTAATACCGGAATTATAATCAGCATATTTCTCTTGTACCCTCTTATTATACTCTTTCAGGCTATCAGAAATCTTGGTTATCTCATTCTTATTATGAGCCATATTGACAAAGGCTGCCACATACCAATCCTTTGAATTCAGGATAGTGCTTCGCAACTGAATTTCGACACCTTTATTCATTACTTCACCGATATTGTCTTTGTATGAGGTAAACCCTGTAGAACTAGGTAAAGTCACACTGTTCACCAGATCTACTGTTTTCTTACGATAATAAGAAAAGTTCATCTGAAGTAAACCTTTGAACATGTCAACATCCAACCCCAAATCCATATTATGCGTCTTCTCCCATCCCAATGAACTGTTCCCCAATGCCATCAGTGTTGCACCTAAACCTGTTTTAAACCAATTGTCTGTGATTACTTGATAAATTGTCTGTGCCTCGTAGGGAGAAAAATCCACCTTACCAGTGATACCATATGTTCCACGAATCTTAAAGCGCTCCATCCATTCAAATTGTTTCATAAACTTATAATTATGCAGATTCAATCCGAGACCACCCGAAAAGAATGGGGCAAATCGTTGATCGGAACCAAATTCCGAGTTTCCGTCAAAACGAAGAGAAACGTCAGCCAAATAAATATTATCGAACGAATAATTGAATGTTCCTAATGCACCGAACAAACGGCTTTTACTATCTGAGTTTACTGGTAATGTAGGTACTTTGTTCGCATACCCCGGAGAAGATAACTCCCCAGAAGGAAAGCCTTTATAAGCTATACCGAAACTATCGCCAGTACTTGAAGTAGCATTAATCCCAATCAAGAAGTTCAAATTGTTCTTCTTAATATTTCGGTTATATGATAAAGTAGCCGTAGCGTCCCAACTTAAGCTATTGGCAGTAGCAACATCCAACTGTCCAGAAATCACATTGTTAGCATTTAACGGTTCAGAATTCTTTTTTGAACGAGGATCTAAAAATTGGCGTGAATCTGAATTTGACTTCGTAACACTAAATTGTCCTTTCAGTAACCAATAGTTATCTATATTCCACAATAATTCAGTATTATTAATCAGTTCCCATGATTTGCTACGATCATAACTTTTCAACGTAGCTTCATATAATGGATTCTCTTCTGTTCCTCCAGTCCATGAGGTAGTGGTTTCCAAATAATTCCCATTCTCATCTAAATACTCATCATATGGCAACTTTGAAGTATAATCAGAAAAGCTTCCATAAGGAGATTCTTCAGATTTAGTATAAGTATAAGAAAAATAGTTTTTTACCTGAAAAGCACCGAAACGGTAAGATAAAGATAACCCGCCCGACATACGATCACGATAAGAACCTTTCATTACGCCATCTCCTGAATTGTAAGAAAAGTCAGCTCCCCAACGCAGGTCATCCGTTCCTCCATCTAGATACAAACTATGTTTATGATTGAATACAGTACGAAGCGGTTTCGATAACCAATAGGTATCTACTCCACGAACTACATTATTCAACTTTCTATTATAGATTTGATCCAATCGATTTTGCTCACTTGCACCGGCTTCCGGCTTAGCTTTAAACATACCTGCCGCAACCTCTGTTTCAAGCTTTTCCCGCGCATTCATCATATTATAATCGGTCAGATCAGGATATTCCAATGTTCCAGTAAAGTTATAATCGATATTGACTTTACCAGCTTTCGGAGTTACCGTTGTAATAATAACTACACCATTAGCTGCACGAGAACCATACATAGCCGTAGCAGCAGCATCTTTCAAGATAGTAATGCTCTCAATACGGCTAGGATCCATATCATATAACTTCTGCACACTAATCTCAAAACCATCCATGATAAAAGTCGGAAGATTAGGATTGTTCTTCAATGATGTTTTAGAAAGGCTTTGCGCATCCAACTGAGTAGTTCCAATACCGGAACGTCCACGGATATATAACTCCGGAACATTATTCGGATTCGAACCTGCTAAATTATTTTCAGCAATACGAAAAGAAGGGTCGAACGTTTGCAAAGCTCCTAATACATTTGTTTTGGAAACCGACATCAACTGATCTGCCGTAACCGTCACAGAAGTACCCGTAAAGCTATTTTTACTGATCTTTGCATAACCGGTTACCACCACCTCTTCCAATTGCTTTGAATCGGGTTTCAACTTAAAAGTATGCACTTTATCAAGATTGAGCTTGCCAGTATGTATTTCCAAAGTTTGCATGCCTACAAAGGAAAGACGAATTGTTACATCTCCTTCAGGAAGTCCTAAAGAAAAAGCACCGTCTGCATCAGTCATTGTTCCGATATTTCTTTCTTTTCCCAGTATCAGCACCGTCACACCCGGCAGTTCGCCACCCTGTTCATCCACCACTTTACCTTCCAACGTACGTGTCTTCTGATCTTTCTTCTTGATGACCACAATACCATCTTTGGTAGCATAAGTGAAACCTTTAGGTGAAAGAACGCGGTCCAGCAATTCCTTCCAAGGCTCGTTGGTAGCTTTTACAGTCACCGGTTCAACTCCTTTAAACATCTGAGAGTTATAAAGCATGTTGATTCCAGCTTTCTGTTTTACCGTGTTTAAAAATGTTTCCATCGGCACATCCTTCAAATCAAGTGTCACTTTCTTCTCATCAGGTGGAAGTGCCCATGCACTGAGAACCATACTCAATGCAAAAAGACATAGCATAAAGACTCTTCTTTTTTTCATAATTTTTAAATCAAAACTCAATATTACTCATTCTCATATATCAATATATTTCTTCCGTTTATTCTATAGTAGATATCGCCGGTTAGTTCTAATGCATTCAGGAAAGTATTGATCGTGCCATATCGCTGCAAGTCACCACTATAAGTCAGGTCGCGCAGAGACTCCTTCTCATAATAGACATGAACATCATACCAGCGCTCGAAGGTTTTCATGATATCGCCCAGCCGTTTGTTGTTGAAAACATATACACCTTGTGCCCAGCCGATATATTCATTGACATCCACCGCCCGCTTTTCAATGCCACGGGAAGAGGCGACTGCCTGTTCACCCGGCGCCAGCGTAATAGTATTCTGATCGGGTGTCGAGAAATTTACTTTCCCATATACAAGAGTGGTATAGCATGCATCCGCATCATTATAAGCATTGATATTAAATGCCGTACCAAGTACCGTTACTTCTCCGAAACGAGTTCGGACCACAAACGGATGTTCCTCATCCTTTCTCACATCAAAATAGGCTTCACCTTCCAGTGTCACAATTCGGCGCTTTCCGACAAAACGGACCGGATAAAGCAATTTAGAACCGGCATTCAAATGAACAGTGGTTCCATCAGCAAGAAGGACAGTATTCTCTCCTCCCCGTGGTATAACCAGTTCATTTGACTTCACCGGACTTTCATCGACGTTTTCTTCTTCGTGTTGTTGTGTTGTGACGGTCGGTCGATATGACAGCACCCCTTTATTGTATTTCACCTGGACACCGTCTACTATTACATTTATATCTTTCTTTTGTACATCAATAGTGCTTCCATCGGGCAAAGTCAGCACTGCCTGTTTGCTACCCGGCTTGATTTGCGCGATACGTGCCTGGGACTCCTCCACTGCCTGATAATGATTCACTGCATAAAAAGAAATTCCTACTCCCAGTACTACCATCGCTGCGGCAGCATACCACCATGTCCGGATACGGTGGATCTTTCCACCGGACGAATTCTCTTTTTGTTGAATTTGTTGAAGGAAATGCTCGTAAGCCTTTTCCGATGAATATTCTTTATACTTATTAAAAGCATCTTTTAATTCCTCACTATCCTGCAATTTCTCATACACGGCTTTCAGTTCCGGATGCATAGATAAACGTTGTTCCAACACCTGCTGCTCTTTGTCGCTTGCATCTCCCAAAAGAGCCTTTTTTATCAAAGAGGCATCTTGATATGTGTTTTCTAACTTTTTCATAATTTTATCTATTTCTAATGAGGATTTTATCTTTGCTTTACTATAATTATACATAACGTCCATAAATGGGTGACAAAAAGATGATTATTTTTTATGAGATACTCTCCGCACGAAAACAGAAAAGAACGAAAAACTATCATTATGACATTATTCAGCAACAAAAATGATGTATTTAACAAAGCATTCCCTTTTCGGAATCAAAATTCAGCCATCAATAAATGACAATTAGGCATCTTAAAAAATATTTGTTTTTTTCCGTTACCGCTATTAAAATGATGTATTTTTTAGCTTTTATCAAGGAGTTTGAAACTCATATTTCATCATCATCCGTCACTTTCGGACTTAGCTCATTGATATACAATGCGATAAAAGTGACGAGAAGCAGTGATGACAGAGTGATAACAAAAATATTTCAAATTTTATCGTCACTTTCTATTAAAAGAATGACGCGCTGTACTTCAAAAAAGGTCCTTGATTTAACCATAAATGCCTGCTTTATTAATCTATTCCCAATGCCGGACCAATGTAATAGGACACCGACAAGACTTCATTTCACATACATGGTCCCATCGCTCTGCGGACATGATCCCATGGACTCACGTACGTAATCCGAATGGTTTACAGACATGGAACGAACACATATAGCTTACTAAAAATGCTAACCAAGCTTTGTTTACCTGTTAAACATACCGGCTCATCCACTTAAATAAGCCACATCACAGTCACTTCACCCCTACAAAAGCAAGGATGCACAGCCCGGTTTTTAATAAAAGATAAGAGTAAGAAGTACAGAATAACTGGAATTTGCCAGCTTCTCGCGTAAGAATTTATAGCTACGGCTTTTCTGAGTTTTAACCGTATTGATGCTAACTCCCAGCCGGGATGCGATTTCGTCCCACGAATGTCCTTCAATTCTCAGCAGGATGATACGGCGTTGTTCGGCAGGAAGCTCCTCGATATAGAAATAAAGTTGTCGGATAGCTTCTTCTTTCACAGTCAAAGCATACAGCATTTCCTCGTCTTCAAAATCTTCTTCCTGAGGCAAACCATTCAATATAGAATCATGAATCTGATGGTTGCGGATATACAACAGTGCATTATTATAGCAGGCACGATAAAGATAATTAGTCAGCTCACGGGAGTCGGAAAAAGTACGCTTACCTTCCCACACGGATATAAACACCTCCTGAACCAGATCTTCTACGGCATCGGTGAGGAACAGGATTTTCTCGACATATGAGCACAAGGCCGCATAATAGCGATTATAAAAGTCCCTCCAGATTCCCTTATCTTTCTGGTTGACACCTGCTACTATCAAATCATCTTTATCGCTCATACGGCAACAAGATTAATCAAACAATAAAAGACTCTCTTCAAATTACTGCAAAAACTGGTTATAATAGATATGACTTACAAATATATCTGTTTTTTCAGTATGTAAGTTCACCCCTCATATAAAAAAATAGAATAAAGGGGCATAAAATAAAAAAAGAGCGAATAACTCCGCCCCACCTAAAGAATCCCCCATAAATGGGATTCTTTTTTCTGCATCTCAATTTACCTGTTACCTGAAAACTACTTTTTTCCTAATACCTAATCAAAACAATCTTTTTCCTAAAAACTAATCTTAAAATCTAATACCTTAATTTTATAAACTAATACTACTCTTTTGTTATTACCTTTTTCTAATACCTAAAAATCTTAGTAGTTTCACAACTACACTGCAAAGGTAGAGGTGTTTTGGAAAACAACAAGAATTCTTATGCTAAAAAACATGTTTTACCTTATTTTTTTGATTTATGTCAAGAGAAAGAGTGGAGGTTGGGTATAAAACATACATCCGAATGTTGATTTGATACAAATTCTGTCCAAACGCTCCGTTCGTCTTCTATTTCATCACACGGCCGCGCACTTTTTCAAGTGACAAAAAGTAAGCCTAGAATGTCGAAAAAGAGCATTTACATCTCTTTTTGAAAGGAATTGAAGCCTTGACACAAAAGAAAAGAAGCCAGAAACGTTACATCTTGCATATTTCCAATCCAAAATTACGGCGTTTTTTTGCGCCCGCCCCGCCTCCTCCTCGAAATTTCGGAAGCAAAAACCGGCAGAAGATACAACTCTCGCAACTTTTCCGTAACTTTGCAGCGTTTGATAATAAA
>ULSY01020695.1_pt1 | contig 17429 bp, 17 predicted proteins | sample 1957201 | NCBI WGS metagenome assembly ULSY01 (sample SAMEA4835723, study PRJEB28245) | human gut metagenome | biome: gut microbiome; material: fecal sample | place: Denmark | collected 2008
AGAATGGATATAAATATCATTGAACTTGATATAGACAAAAGTTGTTCTGTTATGAATCTCAAATGAGTGAATATCGCCGGGAGTAATCAGAAACAGATGTCCGTCATGATACGGAAACTTATGATTGTTTATCCATTGAATTCCCGTACCGGTCAGAATATATACCAATTCAAAAAATGTATGATCATGTTCTTTCAAGTTCGTATCATCTACCTCACTGAGGGTAATTTCGAAAGGCTGATGTAAGTTTTCTCTTTTCATGGGCTTGTATTTATTCACAAAGATACAGATTATAGGAAAGATATTACAGAGCAAAATCAGAAAACTTGTATAATTTTGCCTTTGTAGTTAAAAGAAAACTGATTATGAAAACAGAACTGGAAAAATGCCTGTCCGGAGAATGGTATGATTGTCATGCTCCTGTCTTCATCGAATTTAAGACGAAGACGTATAAACTGTTATTGGAATACAATGCCTTGCCCTACGATGCAAAAGAGAAGAAGTATGCTATACTGAAAGATATGTTCGAAAATATTGGAAAGAATGTTTCTGTAGGCAGTCCATTTGTATGTGATTATGGATGCCACATAACGATTGGCAACAACGTCAGCATCAATACAGGGTGTACACTGGTCGATTGTAATAGAATAACTATAGGAAACAACGTATTGATAGGACCGAATGTACAAATATATACAGCAACCCATCCGGTTGAATTGGATAAACGATTAACACCTGTGGAAACGCCTGACGGAATAAAATATATACGCCATACGTATGCACTTCCTGTAACCATCGAAGATGGATGTTGGGTTGGCGGTGGAGTCATAATTTTACCAGGTGTCACCATAGGCAAAGGAAGTGTCATTGGTGCAGGTAGTGTTGTTACCAAATCTATCCCAGCTGATTGTCTGGCTGCAGGTAATCCTTGTAAAATCATCCGTAAAATCAATGTACCTAATGAATAGGATTAAGTTGGTAGCCTTCGATTTGGATGGAACCATTGCGGATACGCTTCCACTATGCATAAAAGCTTTCAGAATGGCTGTACAACCATATATATCACAGACTGTATCAGAAGATGATATCATAAAGACTTTCGGTCTGAACGAAGAAGGAATGATAAGAAAGGTGATTAAAAATGAATATTGGAAACAGGCGCTACAAGATTTTTATCCTATTTACATGAAACTGCATCGTTTTATGTGTCCACAGCCGTTTAAAGGTATACGTGAACTGATTATTCAATTAAGGCAAAAGAACGTAATTGTGGCACTTGTCACAGGCAAAGGAGCAGAGAGCTGCAAGATAACCTTGCAGCAATTTAAAATGGAATCTGATTTTGACAGAATCATAACAGGTAATGCAGAACGAAATACCAAACATGAAGCTTTGAATGAATTGTTGAATGTTTACCATCTTTCCCCTGCAGAAATCGTGTATGTCGGAGATACTGTTTCTGATATAATGCAATGTAAGATAGTGAATGTGGTATGCTTATCAGCAGCATGGAATGTGGATAATTCTGTCAAAGAGGATTTGGAAAGATATAATCCCGGTAAAGTATTCCACAGTATTGGGGGATTATCTGAATATATTTTTGAACATCTACAATGAATATTGATGATATTTCCGTATTTTTGAAATCATTGTTTAATCTTCAACAGAAAGTATTATGGAACAACAATTTTGCCAAAGTTGCGGTATGCCTCTTACTAATACAAATAAAGGCACAAATTCGGATGGAAGTCTGAATGATGATTATTGTATGTATTGTTATCAGAAAGGACAATTCACACAAGATTTTAACATGAACCAGATGATAGAATTTTGTGCTCAATTTACTGAACAGATAAATAAGGAGACTGGATGGAATCTTACTCCGGAACAGGCTAAGGAAAATATGAGACAATTCTTCCCTACTCTTAAACGATGGAAAGAAAAAGATGAAAGAGCACTTACAGAAAAAGCAACTGGCTTGTTAGCACAATGTAAGGACATTACGATTGCCTCAATTGATGCCGAAGGATTTCCACGTCCGGTTCCAATGTCCAAAATCAGTTCAAAAGGATGTAATGAGGTATGGTTGGCAACAGCTGCCAATTCAGTGAAGGTTACAGATTTCAAACTAAACAATAAAGCCGGACTTTGTTATTCAAACTATGGTGACAGTGTCGGTTTGAGAGGAATCATTGAGATTATAACTGATGATAACATACGAAAAGAAATGTGGCAAGACTGGCTTATCAATCACTTTCCGTATGGCCCTACAGATCCTAATTTTGTACTTTTACATTTCATAGGAAAAGAGGCTACATTTTGGATTAATGGAGAATTTGCGCACGAAAAGTTGTAATTTATATTCAGAATCATAATTTTTTAATTGGATATGAAAGACGAAATAATTCATTTCTTAGAAAAGAATCTCATTGGCAAAATATTGTTCACCGATAAGGTTACCTATACACTTGGAAACGGGAAACTGGAAGGTATATACAATGATCAAATGGCATTCTCCAATTTGGTAAAAACTGAAAATGGTTTTAAGTTTAATATGACAACCCTAACTCATGAACTTATTTATAATTTAGATGAAAAAGGCGCAAGAACTACCGTAGCCAAAGATTACACAGGTACAAGTGTGTTTTGCTATGAACAGGCTGTGAGGAAAAGCACAAATCAATTGACTGGTTACATGTATTGTGTTTCTACAACAGTTCAAGATCAAACGATGGAAGCAGTTGTATGTGGTATATTTGATGTCATCTTTACTGGTAAGGAACTCAGTTGGCGAGAAAATCAATTACTGTATAGGGATAATCCTATAGAAGAAGACAAATACAAGCCTGTAGCTTTCGATTCTAAAGTCCGTATTTATCTTAATGAAGGGAAAGTCGTATATGAGTATCTTCCTACACTTTGGGATGTCAATCCGAGAACATTGGAAAAAAGATTATCCAAAGATGATTATCCTCCATATATATCAAAAGAGGTATAAATACAACAAAAAAATATTATTCTAAGTAGGTAATCAGGTAACAATCTTACGGGGAAGCCAACATTGCAAAATGCAAATTGAAACAACAAACAATGGAAATACACAATTTACTGGATGTCAAATCAAGAACCGAACTGCGTGAATGGCTAATACATAACCACAAAACGGAGAAAGAATGTTGGGTAGTCGTGAAACGTGGAAGGCCTACAGATGACAATACTTTTTGGTATATCGATGCTGTAGAAGAAGCCTTATGCTTCGGTTGGATAGACAGTACTACTAAAAAAATAGCAGATGATGTAACAGCCCAGAAACTTTGTCCACGAAAGCCAAGAAGCAATTGGTCTGAGCTCAATAAAGAAAGATGCCGAAGAATGGAACGGTTAGGACTGATGACCGATGCCGGAAGAGCCGTTCTACCGGATATGTCATCTAATGGTTTTATCATAGACAAGGATATATTGCAGAGACTACAATCCGACCCTGTAGTGTGGAACAATTTCTGCCAATTACCTGATTTATATAGGCGAATCAGAATTGATACGATTCAAATTAAAAAGAATCAACCCGAACTTTTTGAAAGCCGCCTGAATAAATTTATAGAAAATACCCGAAAAGGACTTCTTTACGGAGAATGGAATGACAACGGAAGATTATAAAAATACAGAAAAGCATTAATCTATTTCTATTTTTATTACCTTTGTATCTAGGATATTAAAAACAAAGATTGTTCAACCTATGAAATGGCAATTGTGCATATAGCTGCGCATAATGAATAGCATTTTCAATTCAAGCTATTAATATACAGGCTTATAATACAGGTCTGTACTTCTTTATTTTGCCATTATATCAAATAATTACTTTACAAATAAGTTATGTCACCAGTTGACAGAACTTGTTGTTTTTTATCATATTGAACAATGAATTATACATATAAAAACATATGGCTCATCAACTTTCCGGTTATGATGAGCATCCTTATCGAACAACTTATTAATATAACTGACGCTATCTTCTTAGGTCATGTTGGTGAAATAGAATTGGGGGCATCTGCACTTTCCGGAATCTGGTACCTTGCCATTTATATGCTCGGTTTCGGATTCAGTATAGGTTTACAAGTTGTCATTGCACGGCGTAATGGCGAGCAACAATATTCAGAAACAGGTAGGACATTCTTTCAGGGATTGTTTTTTCTGTCGGGTTTATCAGTTCTACTGTGCGCTATTTCTAAAATATTCTCTCCCATGATTCTGAGCAATCTGATTGCATCTGAAAAAGTATATTCTGCTGTTATAGACTATTTGGACTGGCGCATTTGGGGATTGATGTTTTCATTTCCATTTCTTGCATTGCGATCTTTTCTGGTCGGTATCACACTTACAAAGCCCTTGAACAAAGCAGCCTTCACTGCAGTATTAGTGAATATACCTTGTAATTGGCTTCTCATATTTTATTTCGATATGGGAATAGCCGGTGCTGCTATAGCATCTTCATTTGCAGAATTGTGCTCATTGATAATATTGTCTATCCATGTTTTACGAAAAATGGACAGAAGGGTTTATGGTCTGAACTGGCAGTTTAATAAAAACATATTCCATCACGTTTGCCGTGTATCCATCTGGAGCATATTCAATCCGTTTATTGGTGTTGCCTCATGGTTTGCCTTCTTCGTAGCCATTGAGCATTTGGGAGAGTTGGAACTGGCAGCTACAAATGTCATACGTAGCATATCCACCTTGTTTTTCGTTATAGTCAATTCACTGGCAGCAACTACCGGCTCATTGGTAAGTAATCTGTTGGGGGCAGGACAAAAGAATCAGATTTTCCCGTTATGTAACCGGGTTATCCGTTTGGGATATGCTGTGGGATTCCCACTTATTATCCTTTCTATAATCTGTTTCAATCCACTTTTCAATATTTATTCGGATAATGAGAGCCTGATGCAAATAGCACAGCTGCCATTTATAGTAGCTTTGTTGAATTATGCTTTTGCCTTACCTGGTTATGTATATATGAATGCAGTCACAGGGACAGGTGCCACACGTACAACTTTCATTTTTCAGACTGTAACCATTATAGCCTATCAGATTTATTTATGGACGATAAGCAATTTCAACTCATCCTTATCTGTATATTGGACTGCAGAATACTTATATGTTATATTGCTTGGAGTACTTTCCATTATCCATCTTAAATACAAAAACTATTAATCATTTGAATCTCATGATGAAAAAAATATATCCTCGTACAGGAGATACACAGACTGTTTACCTGAATGCAGTTGTAAAAGACCCGTCTATTGAAGTCAGCGATTATACAATCTATAATGATTTTGTATCCAATCCGCTACTTTTTGAACAGAATAATGTACTGTATCATTATCCAATCAATCACGAGCGATTGATAATAGGCAAATTCTGCTCCATTGCTTGCGGCACAAAGTTTCTGCTCAATTGTGCCAACCATACATTAAGATCTTTATCAACCTATACATTCCCTTTGTTTTATGAAGATTGGAATTTGGAGAAATCCAATGTTTCAGATGCATGGGATAACAAAGGAGATATCGTAATAGGTAATGATGTCTGGATAGGTTATGAAGCAATAATAATGGCTGGGGTACATATCGGAAACGGAGCAATCATCGGCACCCGAGCTGTTGTCACTAAAGACGTACCACCTTACACCATAGTAGGCGGTATTCCTGCCAAGCCGATCAGGAGGCGTTTCAACGATAATACTATTCAAAAATTAGAAATACTGAAATGGTGGGACTGGCCTATTGAAAAAATCCGTCAAAAATTACCTTATATTCTCAACTGTGACATCGACAATTTGTTTGATAATAGGAAATAGAGAATTGTTCAAATTAAGGATCTAGAAGAGTCTCAAAATAAAAAATAGAGATAGGTTAATTTACAATCTATAAGCTACAACATAAAAATCTCCTGCTTTTAGTCCTATAATTGCAATAAACAAGGGTTAAAGCAGGAGATTTTTCACTTCTAAGTTTCAATCTATAAGATTTTACTTTTGCAATTCTATTTTGAGACAGCCTTCTGTGTCACTCTGGTGGTTTCCGCCGTTTCAAGCATTACTACAAAAATATATCTGTAAATATCTGAAACACTATTCTCTGCATCAGGTAACATACAACTGATATGTGAAACTGTAAAAGAACGAGAATATTTTTTTATAGTTCGTATTATGCAGATATACTAGAAATAATAAAGTACTATATGCATTGATATTATTGAAACTTATATGATTATAGTATATAAGATAAATATTATTACTTTTGTTAATTGAACAGATATAACCCTTATAATCTTGCGACATGAAACCCAAAAGAATAATTCTGATACGTCATGGAGAATGTTTTGCCAATAGCGATGAAAGTAAATTTACCTCTGAGCCAGATTATACAATTGAACTAACCGACAAAGGTATTCTGCAGGCAAAAGATGCTGGCATGAAGTTAAAAAAACTGGTTGGTGATGAAACTTTATATTTCTATATACCTCCTTTGGGGAGAACAAGATCTACTTTTGAAAATATAGTGAGACAATTTCCTAAAGACCAATTTCGATATAGTGAAGAACCAAGACTGCGAGAGCAGGAATGGGGGTATCTTCGTTCTTATGACGAATTGAAAAGACTTAAGAAAAAGAGAATGGAATATGGAGTGTTCTATTACAGATTCCCAAGTGGTGAAGTTGGTACTGACGTCTATGATAGAATTAATGATCTTTTGGGGTTCTTGCATCGTGATTTTCAAGAACAGGATTATCCTCAAAATTGTGTTTTGATAACTCACTCCTTAAGCTATCAGGCTTTTTATTATGATATGGTTTCATCTTACTGTGGAAGAATTTGAGGAAATGTGCTCACCTAAGAATGCGGAATTAGTAATATTTGAATATGATGCATCTACTGACGAGTATAATCTTATAACTAACATTGAACGTAAAAAAGAAAATGTGTTAAAAAGAAGACCTATTATCCTTTGATTGTAATCCTTTATTTATTAACGTTTTAAATACTACAAATATGATTGAAAAATATAAATACATTGGTTTGTTCATTAACGGTGGCTATTATGCCAAAATTAATGAAGCTCTTGAGGGAAATCTATCTCTTAATATTAACGTAGGAAGGCTAATGACATTCGTTAGAGAGAAAATATCGGAAATCGGTAACAGCAAAATCTCTGACTGTCGTATAACATAAAGTCATTATTTTCGCGGACGCTATAGGGTTAATGATGCCAATTCCAAACACTTGCTTTATAGTGAACGTAAATTTGAAGATTCCCTTATCGAGAATGATGTTATTTTTCATTACAAACATCTCAGGGAAGTTCAGAAAGGAAGTAATGTTACTGTGATTGAAAAGGGGGTTGATGTATGGTTTGCTCTCGAGGCATATGAACTTGCCACAATTAGGAAATTTGATTATGTTGTTCTTATTACCGGTGATGCTGACCATGAAATGCTTGTCAAAAATCTTAAAGCTCTGAAGATTCATACAGTTTTGCTTACCTGGGATATATTTGACGATGACAGTACTGCTACGGCAAGATTACTCAAGGATGAAGCATGCACTCACATAGAAATAAATAAATTGATTTCCTTAGATAAGGAATTATTAAAATCATTATGTTAGGTTATTTAATTCTCAATTTGATAATCTCTAATCTTTTCATTTATGCAAGACTCTAAATATAAATATAGAACAATCAGTAATATTAATTCTTCAAATATATGAATGGCTTGTCAATGATTTTTCAGTTCCCCCAAAATATTATGGCTTTAAATTATATATATTTGTGTAGTAATAACTGATAGCTAATAAATTTTTATGAATCTATTCCCTCTTCATGACACTTACAAAACATATTATTTTAACGTGAGTTCGACGAATTCAGAACAATGCAAGCTGTGTGTCAACCGTTCGTGAAACATTGATACACGGCTTCTTTGGAGAGCAACAACATGCAGCAATACCAGAAAGAAGGTTGACGATAAAGTTATCAAAGGCTCTATGCCTTGATATTCCACTTGTGCTATATTTTTGAGTTCGTCATTGACGGTTTCGATAATGGCTCGTTTCCTGAGGAGCAATTTGTCTGAAAATGGTACCAATGATCCTTTCATTACTTTTCAGTTTGGTTATAAGTTGTATGCCGTCAACGAATAGTCTCTTTCAAATAGGTTCTTGCCGATGTATCCTTTATTACCAACAAGCTTCCCATAGATAAATTCCACAAAAGACTTGTATTCAAGAGATTTGCGGTCATCCACATCTCTGGGAGTAATCATGAAGTTCAGAAGTTCTCCACGCTCATTGCATATCAGATGCAGTTTGAATCCGAAGAACCAGCCCATGGAACATTTTCCTCTTTGTGCTATTCCATTGAACGTTTTATGGATATGGATTCTTTGGTTCTTGCATACCCGTAAGGGGGTACTGTCAACGAAACTGATGCCTGTACACTTGCCCAAAATCACCTTCTTGATAAACAGAGCCAGTGTGATAGCCACCTCTTTTTCCAGTTCAACAAAACGGTTATAAGAAACAGCCTTTGGAAAAAGATGCCGCATATGCTTGCAGACCTTTTCCTGATAGAAATGCTTCAGACAACGGTATCCCGAATCATGAAAAAGAATCAAAATGAGCATGATTTCTGGAATCACGGTGATATTTGCGTTTTGTTGCCATCTTAAGCGTATATTTTGTCATCATGGCATCAAAAAACTTGCAGAATTCATCTGCCATACAAAATAATTCTATAACTTTGCTTTCAGTGATCATAGCGATTATTGTTTGTAAATATTTGTAATTCAGTACTATAAAGACACAGCATTTTTCGCTAATCACCAACTTTACAAGTACTTATAATTCATCGAACTCACGTTATTGTAATCAATAAATACTATAATTTTATGTTTAATAAAATCTTCAAACGTAGTGTAACACTTGATAGAATATTAGTACAAGGAAATTTGTCAACAGTATTTTATATTTTTCTTTTCGTACTATCTATACCTGCTCTTTTTTATCTATTCTTCTCAATATTAGGATTTTGGGGATTATTTATGTCGTCTAATTTAATGACCTGCAATGTTACAGAAGAACCTTCTTTGCTTTTGGCTGTAATATATAACTTTATGGATCCTGGTTATCAAATACAAGCAACTCCAGGTTGGGGACGTTTTTTTGCATTTGTGTTAGCGGCATTAGGTAGTATATTCTTAAATGGCCTTCTTATATCTGCCATAGTAGGGTGGTATGATCGTTTTGTGGATAAGTGGAAATCTGGTATGGCACGATATGATGAAATACTAAAGCATAAAAAAATTATTACCATAATTGGTGCTCACGAAACAGTCCCTAAAATTATTCGCCAATCATTGAATAGTAATTCCGATATAAATTATATTTTGCTTCAGACGAATAGAAATGTTGAAGAAATTCGGGCTCAACTTTCATCATATCTCACTGATAAAGAAGAACAGAAAGTTATCATTTATTCCGGCAGCAGAACTTCGAAAGACAATCTCAAAGAACTACATATTAATGCAATAAATACAATGGAAGTATTTATTTTGGGTGACAGTATAGAAGATTGTCAATATGAGAATAATCATGACGCATTAAATATGAATTGCCTTAATATAATTGCAGATCTCCTAAGAGAGGATTCAGCTGTTTCTTCAAATAGGTCAAAGAAAAATACCCCAAAATTAACATGCAGAGTTATGTTCGAATACCAAACCTCATTTTCTATATTTCAATATTCGGACATTAGTAACAAGATAAAGGATATTATTAACTTCAAACCATTAAACTTTTATGAACTCTGGTCTCAAAGAGTTTTAGTTAATACACAATTGTCTTTTGATAGTCCTGACTATTCTGGATATTTACCATTAGAAGGAAAAATACCTATTAGATATGATTCGGACGATACAGTGCATTTTATTATTGTAGGCATGTCACGTATGGGGGTAGCTTTGGGTATAGAAGCAGCCCGACTTGCTCATTATCCCAATTTTGTAAGGAATTCGAAATTGAAGACCCGAATTACTTTCGTTGACAAAAACTGTCATACTGAAATGAGATATTTTAAAGGAAGATTTAAAGAGCTGTTTGCTTTATCTCCGTGGAGAGAGTTGAAAGAGAATGAGGATATTGGCCAACTGGATGAAGAGAAATGGAACATCGATAATTTAACAATAGATAAACATTATTTAGGTGATGACTTTATCGATATAGAATGGGAATTTATAAATCGTGGTATAGAAGATGATGATGTACACCGATATCTACAACATCAGGCAAAAGACAAACATAAACGATTAACCATAGCAATATGCTTACCTAATGATAATGCAAGTGTAGCGGCTGCTTTATATCTTCCCGAAAAAGTTTATGAAAATGCTATACAGGTACTTGTTTATCAATATCATAATTCTTCAGTAATAGATAATATTTCTATCAACAACAGAATGAACCAATATTACAAACAACTTAAAGCTTTTGGTATGATGAATGAGGCATACGATGTCGAATTAATTCATATTCAAGAATTAGCTGCCCAAATTTTAGGTAACGAGTATTATAATATGTACAAACAAGTTGTAAAACTGCGTGGCATTAAAGAAATACAAGTCGACTCTAATCGGGGTAAGTCACATATTGCAAAATATTGGAGTAATGTTTATAATGCGAACTCAATCTGGACAAAATTACGTAGTATAGGTTCTGATGGTTCTTCAATAAATAGCGAAAAAGACATACATAACCTTGCAATAGTCGAACATAACCGCTGGGTTATTGAACAATTGCTCATGCGATACAGATATCTTACTCCTGAGGAACAAGAAAAGGCGATGCATAGTTTAGAATACAAAGAAGAATTAAAAGGATGTAAAATGGCACATCTTGATATTTGTTCTTATGAAAGATTATGCGAAGTAGATCCTGATATCTTCTATTTAGATGTAGGTTTTATTCGCATTATTCCTCAAATTACACGTTTAATTAATAGCTAAATCATAACTTATGAATAGAGATAATACTACTTATAATCCCTGTCCGGCAAATCTTGACAATATAGAGTTGCCGACAACACTCGAAGGTCTAATTGAACAGATTGCAGAAAACGTGCATGATGTATGGGCTAAGTCGCGTATCGATGAAGGTTGGACTTTCGGGAATGAACGGAACGATGAGAAGAAAACCCATCCCTGTTTAGTGCCATATAACCAACTACTTGAAAAAGAAAAGAATTATGACAGAAATACAGCAATTAATTCTTTAAAACTTGTTATTAAACTTGGTTATCAGATTATTCCGAAAGGCTAGAAAAACCATCTTACATAATTGGGTCTCACTTACATTTTATACAAGAGCTAACTCTAAGGTAATATCTGTTGTAAGAGCTGGTGATATCCCATAAAAATAGGTTATGTAAATAGAATTGTATCAATTATTTAATGTTCCTTTACTTTAATCTAACATCACTATAAATATGATTATCATCAGATCTTTATTTGAAAGTAAAATTATAAATAATTAGGCTTGTTAGAGATTGATACTGTTTGAATTCTAGTTTCTAAAAATCCGTCGGATGTTTTTTATTACTAGTTTTTCTTTTTGAGGCTATTAACTATAGGTTTTATATCATTAAAAATATTATATACCATGGGATTGAAAATTGTTATTTCTTCATCGCGTCTAGCCAATGAGAAAAAGGCGGTAATCGATGAACTGATACTGCGAGACAATGCTTTGGCGATACTTGGCAATTCGTCGAAAAGAATAGAATATATCTACGATTGCGAAAAGGTGTCGACTGTATTTGGAGAACTGCCCAAACAGGATGAGATAAACAAGCATATCATCCCCCAATGTGACTGGTTTATTTTGATAGCGCCAATCAGACACGTAGGTAGCGGAACCGCTGATGAAGCCAAGGCTGCATATGCTGCCGTAAAGGATAGAAAGGGACTTATCTTCAGCCTGATTTATTGCAAAAATCCCTTTGGTGAATCAGAGGAAACCAAATATCAGGAAGCGCTGCTGAAGCATGGCTGTTTGAAGCGGGATACCGATGTTAATTTGCAGGATTTGAAGCTTCTCATCCAAAAGGCGTATGGGCAAGATTCGGAGCATTACATGGCTGATTACGAATATACTAGTGACTTTTCCTCTTTGGCACACTGTGTGAGTTCTGAGTTTGATAAATTGGTGCAGGAAAACCGTTTCCGGGCGTTCCGCATTGAAGGACTGTTCATCAGGGGTTGTGATGTAGAGGCCAAGGATTTGTATTACGACAAGAACCGGGCCTTAGAAATCAACGGATTCAATAAAGGATTGTATTATAAACGTGCGGTAGTGGATGACCAGTTGAAGTTTCTGATAAACGGAGGCTGTCGTATTCTAGCAGTGACTGGTTTACCAGGTTCGGGCAAGACGCGGGCTGTCTATGAGTACGTTACGCACACGCTTGCCCATGAAAATGTAATATTGATGAACCGTAACAACCTGCGCGATATAATGGAACGAGTGAAGCGGCAAGCTAATCCGAACTTTCCTACCATGATTGACGGTGAAGATATTCAGAATCAGCGATTTTACTTTGTAGTTGACCAGGTGCGTGATCAATTTGAGGCAGCATCCATCGGCATCAATGACATTAAATCCTTCTTTGAAAATGTACTCAATCATAAAAACTATGTTTTTATATTCACTACTATAAGTAGTGCATACAATAGTTTTCTAATGGCTTATCCATCAGTAAAAGAACTGTTTGACAGTAATGCCAACTTATGTGGCAGACTCGAAATACAGCCTATAGGCAAAAATCAGGACGATCTTAACTTTGTAAATTGGCTGAAACTGCAATACAAAAATACAAGCAGCGGCAAGACTGTGGCCGATTTTATTCCCAAGTTGAACAATTATGTGGAACACATCATAAAGCAACTCACCGAAGTCAATGACGAAACACTGGCCTCTTATATAAAGTGTTTCTTCAAGGCATGCCAGCTGATAAGCGTTTTCCGGTACTCATCGCCTTTATGCTTAGTAGTAATGCTCATGCATCAGCGTTACAGGGAAGTTGCGCAAGACGTCTTTTCCAATAATGTAACGAGGTGCATATCCTATCTGGGGCAGAACAATGCAGTGTGGATAAGTCGGGAATTCAACGAAAATGTCTTCGATTATCAAAACATGAAGAAGTACGATAGCGAAAGTATGGTGACCATTGTGCCGCCTGACATTACCTTCTCGGTGAATGAACTAGTGTGGGAGGCTTTGCTTGAGCGTGAGTCGGCACTCAAAGTAGAGAAGCAGTTGTTCTACAGATGGAACGACCCAGATGAAGTAGTCAATGCTGTATCATGGTTTTTCGCAACTTTTCCCACTGCCACGACATTAAGACGGGTGGTAGCCCGTTTACCGCAAACTGATAACTACATGGCTTGCATGCAAAAATGTGTTGAGGTGATAAAGCAAAAGATTCCTCAGTTTAAGGAAACAGAAAAAGAAGAAATAACCTTTGTATACAATCTGCTTATCGGGCGTGCGGCCAATCGCAGAAACGTACGTCGTCTGATGGAGGAAATGCAAGGATTGGGTTTACAGCCCAATGAATCGACCATAGGAGAGATGATACGTTTCTCACAGTCGAGAAGGGAAACTTACACACAGGAGGATATAGAAAACTTCCAGAAAAAGAACAACATCGCAGACAATGTATACTCGGTGTCACGCAAGTTAGAATACTTCACTAGCAACTTTAATGAAGCAATGGCATTTCTCAGACAAGACAGTATAGAGCAGGTTTTTGCACGTGCCGAGTCTGTGGGTAGTCTCTTTACAATCGATTATTTGTCGTTGAAGCGTATATATGGAATAGTAGCAAAGCTATGCATTACCGCCGATGACATAAATATGTTGGTTCAATATGCCAACGACCGGTATGAGGCAGCATTGCAGCTTATTGAAGCTGAAATCAACTACGATGATATAATAGATATTATCGACTTGCAGGTCAGAAGTATATTTGAGGTAGATAACGAGCTACTGGACAGCATCCGTGATATAACTGCGGCAAAGGCAATGTTGAAAGAATACGTGGACAGGCTTTTTTTGCTGTCTTATTCCGTTGTATATAGCCTGATAGAAAAAGTGTTCCATAATAAACCTCTGCAAGAGTTACTGCAAACCTATCTTGAGGAAGGGAAAGGCGTGTGGTCGGGCATAAAAGCCAATAACCGCGAGATAGTATATGTGGGACTGGTGCAGACTTCCGAAGACTTTGCTACCTCTTGTACCTTCTATAATGCTTGGAAGGAAAAAGCTGGACATCACAACCCGCAAATGTTTTCCATGTGTTTAGCAAATTGTCACCGGCATGAATATAAGGAAGCTGTGCAGACTTTTCGGACATTGGAGAGAGATATGGGGGCAGATAATGTGAGCCTCATTCTTTACAACAAGTTGCTTCAGATTTCGCCTTCGCTGGACGATGCAATGGTATTTGTGAATAATCTAAAGTCTGTGGATGACTATACACTGAGCATCTTGCTTGGTATAATAGACAATTTAAGGGATAATAATGATAAACCGAATTCGAAACGTTTTGTTTTTGCATACGAACTGATTAACATGCCTATATTTGCTGGGTTACGTTGTGACATACATGCTATGTCAGTGTTGTATAAGATGGCTGAAAGCCGCAAGCATGAGCGATATCTTTACCATCTGATAGATAGGGATCTACAGGAAAATGCAGCCATAGGGCTGAAGAAGCTAATAGCTACTTCTAGCCATATAAATACTATATTGATACGTAAACGCTACCGCTCATTGGATGTAGCTTTCAAACTGTTGGAGATATACAGAAAAAGGTTTGTGATTACAGCGACCAACGGTGAAAAAATGATACCAGATTACTATTCAGCACTTTGTGGAAAAATAGCGTTGTGTAAGGATCCGGTCGTGAGAGAAGAAGCATTTAAGAAGTGGGACATGTTGGTAGAAGCTGACAGGAATGTACTAGAAGCCGACGATTTTTTTTATTCAAACTTGTACAGATATCGAAAGTTGCATACACTGATAGACGATAAAGGTGAAGTGAGCGCTGAGTTTCGCCGTGATATCGAGAGTGTCGAGGTTACTAAGTCACGTATTTTCGGAACCATTATGTCCACCATGCAATCTGAAAATTTCGGTTTCGAGAGTATATGGAAAATGTATGTTTATTATCGCGATACTTTCGTGACAGGAAAAATGGTGAAGAGGTTATATCCGTACAGCAGTATGTTTAAGACACTGCACGAGGCAGCCATTGGAGACACGAAATGGATGAAGATGGTAGATAAGGAACGAGCTCATTTCGGATTTGACAAGTCGTATATACGTACTAATAATTCGATACTCATACACGAGAAGCTGAGAATGATCAAGGATTACCATACTGTTCTGCAAATGCTGAAAGACGAAATAAACAGTGGGTATTTACTGCCTTGTGTACTGAATGCATGCATGAATAAAATAGAAGATTGTATGAATCGTGCGGATGTTAGACAGTGTGCTGTTTGCTATGCCGAAGTACAGAATTTCCTGTATGACAATCCTGTTATCTTCAATTCGTTTACAATGCTTACCTATACACACTTGTTGAATCTTGCACCTACCTTTGAAGATAAGCAGAAGTGGCTTTTTAAGCAAGGTGAAGAGCCTTCGAGCGAAGTCCTTTTGGGCATTGTTGCTACTGATCCTGTTATTGGATATTGCGATATAAGCATTACGCGCCGTTATTTTGATTTGTGGCTGAACATATACAAAGACTTGGGACTGAGCCTTGAGGTTAACTTTAAAACTTTGGGAAGGTACTTGCGCATAGAGATTGAAAATGCACGTGAAGGTTATCTAAAGCGAACACTTTATTTGTTGCGTCTGTTTGTCAGACACAAACATCCAGTATCGAAAAATACCTTTAAAAATTGTTTATGGACAGAACTTTCAGAAAAGTTGCTGGTGGCTTTTCCTGACTGTGCAACAATTCTAGACAAAGTAGTAATAGGTAAGTAAGATGCGTTTGTGAAGAAGAAAGCAGGGGACGGTATCAATTTCACATAGAGAGCCTGCAAGAAAAAACGGAATATTATCACGTATGTCACCCTATTAATATCGTAAAGTAAGCCAACTAATTCATACACAGTATCTTGTATATTAATTGGCTTTTTACTTTATAAATTCATCAAATAAAAGGATGAGATTCATAGAGAGTATGGAATTTCACTGCGAATATACATAGGAACATCAGAAATTGCTTTCCTGAGTAGTAAGAAACTTCTTTTACAGGAAATGTTTGGCAATTATTACATTTCATAGTTGATTGCTTGTTATAATAAAATGAATAATGTATGATGAATTTTAATTCTGAAAATTATAATAAAAATAAAATCAATTTAAGCTATAATAAATAGGAATATTCAGTAAATGTCCATAAAAATAAGATGAGACATATGAAGATAATAGAGCATAATCACTTCATATGCCATTAATTATGTTTCTTTGTTTTATTGCACTATCTTAGTGCTAACAGAACATAACTACCCGCAAAAGGTCTGAGAACTCATTCTGATTTTTTCTGCAAATATAGTGAATATATAATCTTGGCAGTTCTATTCCAAATCTTGTCTATCATCAGTACGGCTAGTGAATGTACCTAAATAATCCAACTTTGTTCGCTGTTTTTACAAATTCATTTTATTAACTAAGCATCAATACAATGTAGTTAAATCATGTGAAGTTTCACCTTCTGAATTTTTTAGACCTGTAAATCTAAACTCTCCTAAATGTTTTCCTTTCTTATCATGATATTCAAACATACCATGTTTAAAATCTAATGAAATATACTGTTTTTCACCATCCCTATTTACAGTGCTATAAATAGCTCTCATAGAATGGTGATTAAGAGTGCTTTCTCTAACAGATAAATCATGTTCATATTTATAATAATTTGCTGTACATATAAGTTCTCCTATTTTTTTTGTATAAGCCGCAATATTGGGACCTTGCGCTTTCATTACATAGTCATGAAAAAAGATTGACAGTACGTTTTCACGCTTATCTTTTTGGGCTTTCTCATATTCTTCTTTGTGAACACTATTCAAAATTTCATCTTCAAGCAACTTATCACTATAAAGTCTATTCGGTAAAAAAACATCATCTTTGTTTTTCCATTCATAACTTCCAGGATGTGATGCATAATATAAAGCTCTAAATTTTTGCCATTCCTTTTGTTCTGTCACGTAATTTTTATCTCGATCTATTTTTGATATTCCATAATGCACTTTTAACATTCCTTTCTTTGCCCATTCTTCATCATTCATTTCTTTCCCTAAAC
>ULSY01011078.1_pt1 | contig 17416 bp, 9 predicted proteins | sample 1957201 | NCBI WGS metagenome assembly ULSY01 (sample SAMEA4835723, study PRJEB28245) | human gut metagenome | biome: gut microbiome; material: fecal sample | place: Denmark | collected 2008
ATGTTTGCTATAAAAACATTATTCTCTTTTACTTTTTTAAGAAGTTAGTTTAGTGGTTATTGTATATTTGTTCGTCATAAAGTAAATTGAAAAATTGTATACTATAAAAAAGTAGTTAATATGAATAAGAATTTTGTAATCTCTCTATTCTTTCTATTAGGGAGTGCTACACTCTCTGCACAAGTGAAATTGCTTCCGATATTTTCGGATAATATGGTGTTACAGCAACAAACGCAAGCCCCTATATGGGGCGAGTCTAAGCCTAATAAGAAAGTAGAAATTACGACCTCATGGGATCAGAAAAAATATACTATTCAGGCTGATGCACAAGGGAAGTGGAGTACGAAAGTTGCTACCCCAGTAGCGGGTGGCCCTTATAATATTACAATTTCTGATGGTAAAAAGGTGAAGCTTTCTAATGTAATGATTGGTGAAGTTTGGATATGTTCCGGACAATCCAACATGGAAATGCAGGTAGAAGGTTGGGGTAAGGTGAAGAACTATGAACAGGAGAAAGAAGAGGCAAATAATTATCCTAATATTCGTTTCTTATTGGTAGAAAATGCGATGAGTCCTACACCTGTTGAGAATATTACAGTAAAAGAGAATGGTTGGCAAGTGTGTACATCAAAGAGTGTAGCGGACTTTTCTGCAGCAGGTTACTTCTTTGGACGTGATTTGAATAAATACCGTAATGTGCCAATAGGATTGATTGATACATCTTGGGGAGGAACAATTATAGAAACATGGACCAGTAATGAGGCACTATCCACTATACCGAGTATGAAGAAAAGACTCGAAGCATTGGTCGGTTTGCCTGCATCTCAGGAAGGACGCAAGAAAAAGTTTGAAGAAGATGTTGAGACTTGGAAAGCTGAAGTTGAAAGAATTGACAAGGGGTGTGTTAATGGGGAGGCTATATGGGCAGCTCCTGATTTTAACGATGCGGCATGGAAATCTATGAAAGTTCCAGGTTTGATGCAAGAACAAGATTTACCAGGATTTAGTGGGCTTGTTTGGTTTAGGAAAACAATTGATATTCCTGCTGGTTGGGCAGGAAAAGATTTGATCTTGAATTTAGGTGTTATTGATGATAATGATTTTACTTATTTCAATGGTATACAGATAGGACATACAGAAGGATGGATGGCACCTAGAAGCTATAAGATTCCGAAAGAACTTGTGAAGAAGGGAAAAGCGGTGATTGCTGTACGTGTAATGGATACTGGTGGTACTGGTGGTATCAATGGAAGTCCTGAAAGTATTTCACTTCATCTTTCCGATACAGAAGCTATCCAGTTGGCTGGTAATTGGAAATATCAGGTTTCTTTAGATATGAGAGAGGTTGCACCAATGCCTGTTGATATGTCATGGAATCCGAATTCTCCTACTTTCTTATTTAATGCTATGCTTAATCCACTGATTCCCTATGCTATCAAAGGAGCCATTTGGTATCAGGGAGAATCAAATGCGGGAGAGGCTTTTCAGTATCGTGATTTAATGCCGTTGATGATTACTGATTGGAGAAATCGCTGGGGATATGATTTTCCTTTCTATATGGTGCAGTTAGCTAGTTTTACAGCGAAACAAACAGCTCCTGTTGAATCTACTTGGGCGGAATTGAGAGAAGCTCAAACTCGGACTTTACATTTGCAAAATACAGGTATGGCTGTGGCAATTGATATAGGTGAGGAGTTTGATATTCATCCGAAGAACAAGCAAGAAGTGGGTAGACGCTTGGCATTAGCGGCCCGGGCGCAGACTTATGGCGAGAAGATTCCTTATTCCGGTCCGATATATAAATCTTATAAGATTGAAGGAAATAAAATTCGTATCTTCTTTGATCATATTGATGGTGGTCTGAAGACGGCGAATGGCGAAATGCCGAAAGGATTTACCATTGCTGGTGTAGACCATAAATTTCATTGGGCAGATGCTGTGATCGAAGGAAATACAGTTGTTGTTTCCTCATCTGAAGTTACCCTCCCGGTTGCAGTACGTTATGCATGGGCTGATTATCCGATATGCAATATGTATAACGGTGCGGATCTGCCAATGTCTCCTTTCCGTACTGATGATTGGAAAGGTATTACTTATGTCAATAAATAGTAAGTCTTTATTTAATTAATATATTCAATAATAAACCATGAAGAAACTAGTTTATTTAATTATCTTCTTTTTGTATTCGACTGTGATGAATGCTCAGCTAAAAGATCTGGTACAGTATGTGAATACGCTACAAGGTACCGATTCTAATTTTGGTTTGAGCTACGGTAATACTTATCCTACTACAGGTATGCCTTATGGTATGCATATGTGGTCTGCGCAAACAGGTAAAAATGGGGATGGATTTAAGTATATGTATGCTGTTGATAAGATTCGTGCTTTTAGCCAATCACATCAATGTAGTCCTTGGGTGAGTGATTATGCTGTATATTCTTTCATGCCGATGGTAGGGGAGCTGGTTGTAAATCAAGATGCTCGTGCTACCAAGTTTAGTCACGATAATGAGATAGCTAAACCTCATTATTATAAAGTAACATTCGATAATGGCATTACTACTGAAATGGCTCCGACTACCCGTGGTGTACATTTACGTTTTTCCTATCCTACTACGGGAGATGCTTATTTGGTACTTGACGGATATACGGATATGAGTGAAATCAAAATTGATCCGGCTAAGAGACAAATCTCCGGTTGGGTAAATAATCAACGTTTTGTGAACGATTCAAAATCATTCCGTAATTATTTTGTTGTTCAATTTGATAAACCTTTCGAAGATTACGGCGTATGGGAAAACCAAAAGGATGAAGTGTTTCCACAGAAATTAGATGGAGCAGGTAAAGGATATGGTGCATTTATTAAATTTAAAAAAGGCTCGAAGGTTCAGGCTAAAGCAGCTTCCTCATACATAAGTGCAGAGCAGGCTCTGATAACTTTAAATAAAGAACTCGGTAAAGATAAGAATCTGGAAGTAACGAAAGCACGCGGTCAGAAGACTTGGAATGAAGTATTGAATAGAATTGTAGTTGAAGGATGTACGGACGAACAGATGAAGACTTTCTACTCTTGTCTTTTCCGTGCTAATTTATTCTCTCGCAAATTTTATGAACGCAAAGAAAATGGTGAACCATATTATTATAGCCCATATAATGGTAAAATTTATGATGGTTACATGTATACTGATAATGGATTTTGGGATACATTCCGTTCTCAATTCCCTTTGACAAATATTTTGCATCCAACAATGCAGGGACGTTATATGAATGCTCTTTTGGCAGCCCAGGAACAATGCGGCTGGTTGCCTTCATGGTCTTCCCCGGGTGAAACAGGAGGAATGTTAGGAAATCATTCTATTTCATTGCTGGCAGATGCATGGGCAAAAGGAATTCGTGATTTTGATCCTGAAAAAGCACTGAAGGCTTATGCGCATGAAGCAATGAATAAAGGTCCTTGGGGTGGTGCTAACGGACGTGGATTCTGGAAAGAATATTTCCAGTTAGGATATGTTCCTTATCCTGAATCAATGGGTTCTAGTGCACAAACTATGGAATATGCATATGATGATTTCTGCGGATATCAACTTGCTAAAATGGTTGGAAATAAACATTACCAAGAAGTATTTGCCCGTCAGATGTACAACTATAAAAATGTCTTTGATAAGTCTATCGGATTTATGCGTGGAAAGGGTGTTGATGGTAAATGGCAGGAACCATTCGATCCACTGGAATGGGGGGGGGCTTTCTGTGAAGGAAATGCATGGCATTATACATGGTCAGTGTTCCATGATGTACAAGGCTTGATTGACTTGTTTGGAAGTGATGAAAAGTTTACTACTAAAATAGATTCTGTATTTACTATTCCTAACATAATTAAACCGGGCACTTATGGTGGAGTTATTCATGAAATGAAAGAAATGGAGTTGGCTAATATGGGACAATATGCACACGGAAATCAACCGATTCAACACATGCCTTATTTGTATTGCTATGCAGGTCAGCCGTGGAAAACTCAATATTGGGTACGTCAGATTGTTGAGAGATTATATAATTCAACAGAAAAAGGTTATCCGGGTGATGAAGACCAAGGCGGTATGTCTTCATGGTATATTCTGAGCTCATTGGGTATATATGCTGTTTGCCCGGGTACAGATGAATATGTGATTGGCAGCCCATTATTTAAGAAGGCTACCATAACTATGGAAAATGGCAATAAGTTTGTGATTGAAGCACCAGAAAATAGTAAAGAAAATTTATATATACAATCAGCTACTTTGAATGGCAGACTTTTAGATAAAAACTATATCCATTATGATGATATAGCAGAAGGAGGAGTCTTGAAATTTGAAATGGGAAGCCAGCCTAATAAAGAAAGATGTACTTCGAAGTATGCTGCGCCTTTCTCTTTGTCTAAAGAATAAAGAATCAAAGAATAAAGTTCAATAATACGATCGATTTTATCCGAATAGCGAAACAGGGTACTATTAGTGGTATTCCTGTTTCTTATTCGAAATAGACTCTACTAAAAGAACATCCGGAATGAAACATAAATTCTTATTTATTTTATTATTCTCTCTTGTTTTAGAAGGAATGGTTACAACACAAGCTGTGGCTGGTGACTATGTCCATCAAGTCAATACGTTGATTGGAACAAAAGGTACCGGACTGACTTCCGGATATCTTTATCCGGGAGCAACTTATCCTTATGGGATGGTACAATTTACTCCATCTTATTTTTCCAAAAGGTCGGGATTCGTTATCAATCAGTTGAGTGGTGGTGGTTGTGAACATATGGGAAATTTTCCCACTTTCCCTGTGAAGGGAAAACTGAAAATGTCACCTGATAACATCCTCAACTATCGTATAAATGTATCTGAAGAAAAAGGACATGCCGGTTATTATGAGGCTATGGTGCAAGAGGATATCAAGGCAAAACTGACAGTGACCGAGCGAACGGGGATGGCTAGTTATGAATATCCGGCAGATCAACAGTATGGTACAATAATCATTGGTGGAGGTATTTCTGCAACTCCTATTGAACAAGCTGCAATTGTTATTATTGCCCCGAATAAGTGTGAAGGTTATGCAGAAGGAGGAAATTTCTGTGGGCTCCGTACTCCGTATAAAGTCTATTTTGTAGCAGAGTTTGATACTGATGCTTTTGAAACCGGTACATGGAAGAGAGAAGAATTGATGCCAAATACAACTTTTGCAGAAGGTGAGTATTCTGGTGTATACTTTACTTTTGATGTAAACAAAAAGAAGAATATTCAATATAAGATTGGAGTTTCTTATGTTTCAGTAGAAAATGCACGTGAAAATTTGAAAGCCGAAAATGCAGAATGGGATTTCCAAAAGATACAGAATCAGGCGGAGGCAAAATGGAATCATTATTTGGGTATGATTGAAGTGGAGGGCACCAATCCCGATCGTACGACCCAATTCTATACACATTTATATCGTTCTTTCATTCACCCGAATGTTTGTAGCGATGTGAATGGGGAGTATATAGGAGCGGATTTCAGAGTGCATAAGTCACGTTCTAAACACTATACTTCTTTTAGTAATTGGGATACGTATCGTACACAAATTCAATTATTATCCATGCTTGATCCGGAGGTAGCTTCCGATATTGTTATTTCCCATCAATTGTTTGCAGAACAGTCCGGTGGCTCTTTTCCTCGTTGGGTGATGGCTAATATTGAAACAGGGGTAATGCAGGGAGATCCGACTCCTATTCTGATTGCTAATGCCTATGCTTTCGGAGCTCGTAATTATGATCCGAAACCTATCTTTAAGATTATGAGAAAAGGAGCGGAGGAACCGGGTTCTAAGTCGCAAGATGTGGAGACTCGCCCGGGATTGAAGCAATATTTGGATAAGGGTTATTATAATGCATCTATTCAATTGGAGTATACCTCAGCAGATTTTGCTATCGGACAGTTTGCATTGCATGCAGTGGGAGATGAATTTGCCAGTTGGCGTTATTTCCATTTTGCCCGTTCATGGAAGAATTTGTATAATCCGGACACAGGTTGGCTACAATCACGTAATCCGGACGGATCGTGGAAATCTCTTGGTGAAGATTTCCGTGAATCTACTTATAAAAATTATTTTTGGATGGTACCTTATGATATTGCTGGTCTGGTAGAAATAATAGGTGGTAAGGAAAAAGCCGAGAAACGGTTGGATGAATTCTTTACGCGCCTGGATGCCGGATATAACGATGCATGGTTTGCTTCCGGTAATGAGCCGAGTTTCCACATACCTTGGATATATAATTGGATTGGTCGTCCATACAAAACACAGGAAATCATTAATCGTGTGTTGAATGAGCAATATTCAAGTAAGATAGATGGTCTCCCGGGAAATGACGATTTAGGCACAATGGGTGCTTGGTATGTGTTTGCCTGTATCGGGCTTTATCCGGAAATTCCGGGTGTGGGGGGATTTACGGTAAATACTCCAATCTTTTCATCTGTCAAGGTACATTTGAAAAAAGGTGATATTGTGATAAAGGGAGGTTCAGAAAAGGACATCTATATCAAATCCATGAAACTAAACGGAAAATCATATGAAAGTACATGGATAGACTGGGACCAGCTCAACAGCGGAGCTACTATCGAATACAGTACTTCGGGTAAACCGGACATGAAGTGGGGAGCAAAGGTCGTTCCACCATCTTTTCCTTAATTAATGAATTATTATAAAGAACAATCATGAAAAGAAAATTTCAACATATAGCTTATTTACTGATGGTTGCAGCAGTGATTACTTCCTGTGGAGAGAAGAAGCAAACATCCGAATTCCCCGATTGGGCATGGGCGGATTTTCAACGTCCGGAAGGTATTAACCCAATTGTCTCTCCTGATACCACTACTGTTTTTTATTGCCCAATGAGGCAGGATTCGGTAGCATGGGAATCTAGTGATACTTTTAATCCGGCTGCTACAATTTATGATGGTAAAGTGGTTGTGCTTTACCGGGCAGAAGATAATTCGGCGGTAGGAATTGGTTCACGCACTTCTCGCTTAGGGTATGCTTATTCTGATGATGGTTTGCATTTTAACCGGATGACTGTTCCTGTATTTTATCCGGCAGATGATAACCAGAAAGAATTGGAATGGCCAGGGGGATGTGAAGATCCGCGAGTTGCTGTGACAGATGATGGCCTTTATGTAATGCTTTATACACAATGGAATCGTAAGCAGGCCCGTCTTGCCGTAGCTACTTCTCGTGATCTTCAGATATGGGAAAAATATGGTCCGGCTTTTGCAAAAGCATATGGCGGACGTTTTTTTGATGAATTTTCCAAATCTGCTTCTATTGTCACAAAATTGGTAGATGGCAAACAAGTGATTGCTAAAATTGATGGAAAATATTGGATGTATTGGGGAGAAAAGTTTGTGAACGTAGCTACTTCCACGGATTTGATTAATTGGGAACCGATGCTTGATAAAAAAGGAGACTTTCTGAAAGTAATTACTCCTCGTGAAGGTAAATTTGATAGTGACCTGACAGAGTGTGGTCCACCTGCAATCATGACTGATAAAGGTATTTTATTACTTTATAATGGTAAGAATAAGTCAGGTGCAGAGGGTGATACATTGTATACTGCTAATTCTTATTGTGCCGGGCAAGCATTATTCGATGCTAAAGATCCGACTAAATTGATTGACCGATTGGATAAACCATTCTATATTCCGGAATCAGATTTTGAGAAGAGCGGACAATATCCCGCGGGAACAGTATTTATAGAAGGTTTAGTATTCCATAATCAAAAATGGTACTTATATTATGGTTGTGCAGATTCACGTGTAGCAGTTGCTGTGTATGATCCTTTTAAGAAATAAAATGCAATGAAAAAGATAGGACTCTTTTTGTTTGGTATTTGTTTTGCATTGCAAATGGTGGCACAAGAACAAAACTACTTCACAAATCCTGTTATTCGGGGAGATGTACCCGATCCTTCCGTCATTCGGATTGAAGATACATATTATGCTACGGGTACCTCTTCGGAATGGGCGCCTTTTTATCCAATGTTTACCTCGAAGGATCTGGTAAACTGGAAACAGGTAGGGCATGTTTTTACCAAGCAACCGTCCTGGACTTCTAATTCATTTTGGGCACCAGAATTGTTTTATCATAATAATAAAGTTTACTGTTATTATACTGCCCGCCAAAAAAGTACCGGGATATCATATATCGGAGTAGCTACGTCTGATTCTCCTTTACATGAATTTACCGATCATGGTCCGATTGTAGAGTATGGAAAGGAAGCTATCGATGCATTTATTTATGATGATAACGGGCAGTTGTATATCAGTTGGAAAGCTTATGGTTTGGATACGCGTCCGATAGAATTGTTAGGATGTAAACTGTCCGCTGATGGTTTGCATTTGGATGGTGAACCTTTTACTCTTTTAGTAGATGAAAAGGGAATCGGTATGGAAGGACAGTACCATTTTAAAGAAGGCGACTACTATTATATAGTATACGCTGCCCATGGATGTTGTGGTCCTTCTAGTGACTATGATGTGTATGTAGCACGTGCAAGGAATTATGGTGGACCTTATGAAAAATATTTTGGAAACCCCATTCTTCATGGCGGAGAAGGAGATTATAAATCATGTGGTCATGGTACTGTGGTGAGAACATCTGATGGTCGTATGTTTTATATGTGTCACGCTTATTTGAAGGGAGATGGTTTCTTTATCGGGCGTCAACCGATTTTGCAAGAAATGGAAATGACGGATGATCATTGGGTGCGTTTCAAGACTGGGAATTTGGCTATAGCTGAACAGCCTATACCTTTTGTCGGTACAAAGCAAGAGCCTCTTTCGGATTTTGAAGATAATTTTAAGGGGAATCAATTGAAAGTTGATTGGACGTGGAATTATCCTTATTCAGATATACACGCTGTGCTAAAGAAAGGAAAGTTATTTTTATCCGGTACTCCAAAGAATAACAATAAATATGGTACAGCATTATGTTTACGTCCTCAATCTCCACAGTATAGCTGTGAGACGAAAGTAATAAACACAGGCAAAGGACTGAAAGGATTGACCTTGTATGGCGATGATAAAAACCTGATTGCTTGGGGAATTGAAGGAGATAAACTTATTTTGAAAGTGGTGAAAGACGATATTGAGTCAGTACTTTATGATTCAGCTTTTGCAAGTAAAGAGATATATTTGAAATTGGAAGTTGAACAGGGGTGTATATTCCACTTTTATAAAAGTCTGGATGGAAAAACATGGCAATCTGTGCAGAATACCCCTTTCAAGGGTAAATCCTTGATTCGTTGGGATAGAGTGCAGCGTCCGGGATTACTACATTATGGAGATAAGGATGTACCGGCAGAGTTTTCTTATTTTAAAATGAAGAATTTAAAATAAAAAGAAAGTAGATGGTGATAAAATTTTTAGTTTATACTATTAAATTATCCCTCATAGTAGATTAACAGTATTTGTAAAATATAGATTGATAACATGAAAAAGTTTTTAGTATTAGTTGCAGCAGTTTGCATGGCATATACTACTGCGTTTGCTCAGACCGTGAAACCTTTTAAGGAAGGTGATAGAGCTGTGTTTTTAGGAAATAGTATTACGGATGGTGGTCGTTACCATTCATTTATCTGGTTGTATTACATGACCCGCTTCCCGAATATGCCTATTCGTGTATTCAATGGAGGTATTGGTGGTGATACAGCGTATGATATGAATAAACGTTTGGATGGTGACATTTTTAGCAAAAATCCTACTGTATTGATGGTGACTTTCGGTATGAATGATTCCGGTTATTATGAATATAATGGTGATAATGCGAAAGAATTTGGTGAACAGAAGTATCAGGAAAGCATCAAGAACTTCCAGCAGATGGAAAAACGTTTCAAGGAATTGCCACATACTCGTATCGTAATGACGGGAACTTCTCCTTATGATGAAACTGCGCAAATAAAGGATAATACGGTCTTTAAGAAAAAAAATGAGACTATTAAGAGAATTATAGAATATCAAAGAGAATCTGCTGCAAGAAATGGTTGGGAATTTACAGATTGGAATGCGCCTATGGTAGCTATAAATCAGGAACTTCAACAAAAAGATCCTAGTTTTACTCTTTGTGGTAACGATCGTATCCATCCGGACAATGACGGTCATATGGTGATGGCTTATCTTTTCTTGAAAGCACAAGGTTTTGCTGGTAAAGATGTGGCCAACATGGAAATCAATGCAAATAAGAAGCAAGCAGTGAAGGCAGAAGGTTGTACCATCTCAAATATTAAGAAAATAGGTAAAGATATTAGTTTTGATTATCTGGCAGAGGCGTTACCATATCCTTTGGATACTATTGCACGAGGCTGGGGTTCTAAGAAGAGTCAGGCAGAAGTTATAAAAGAAGTTCCTTTTATGGAAGAGATGAATACTGAATTGCTGAAAGTTACCGGTTTGAAGGGGCAATATAAACTGTTGATTGACGATCAGGAAATAGGAACCTGGGATGCTGCTGATTTGGCAAAGGGTATAAATTTAGCTGCAGAATCTAAAACTCCACAATACCAGCAGGCATTAACTATCATGCACCTCAATGAGTATCGTTGGGAACTTGAAAGAACATTTAGAGAATATGCGTGGTGCCAGTTTGGTTTCTTTCAACAAAAAGGCTTATTGTTTGCTAATGACAGAAAAGCTATTGAAGTGATGGATGAAAATGTAGAGAAGAACATGTGGTTGAAAGGACGTCGGGATCTTTATTCAAAGATGATGTTTAAAGAAATTCGCGACGCACGTGAACAAGAGATGGATGTTCTGATTTCCAAGATCTACGAAATCAACAAGCCAGTAGTAAGAAAGATTGTTCTGAGAAAAATATAATATTTCTTTAGATAAGAAAGGTTTGAATTGGTGTATGGTGGTGCCGGCTAATAGTCGGCACCTTTTTTATGTATGATATTTGATTTAATTTCTTTTCCAGAAATCGGAACTGAACAGCAGCAATACCGTAAACAACTCCAGACGTCCGAGAAGCATCAAAAAGGAGAGCAACCATTTGGCTGCATCAGGCAATTCACTCCACGAGAAGGCAGGGCCACACGTGCCGAGTCCCGGTCCCATGTTTCCTATACTTGATATGACCGTTCCGATAGATTCGAGAAATCCCACTCCGAAGCCCATCATGACAAGAATGCTGATAATGGCGATGATTGCATACAAAAATGTAAATGCCAGTACGGTAGACTGGATAGAGGGGGAGATCACCTGTTTATTCACCCGTACGGGCAATACTGCATTGGGATGCAGAATATGTTTAAATTCATTTTTGGCAACTTTGAAGAGGATAACCATGCGGATACATTTGATACCACCTGTCGTACTGCCTGCGCAAGCACCCATTATCATTACGATAAGAAGACAGCCCCAGAGAATGGAAGGCCAGAGCATATAGTCGGCAGTGGCAAAACCGGTTGAAGTCTGTAGGGAGATTACTTGGAACAGAGATTTCCGGAATGCTTCTTCTGCTCCCATCGAACTGGTCTGATAAAGCCAGACTGCTATGAAAACCGTGAAAAAGGCAACAGACATAAAATAAAACTTCAGCTCGGCATCATGGATAAACTTCTTTATTTTCCCATTGAACATCAGCAATAATAGCGTGAAGTTGACTCCCGAGAGGAACATGAAAACAGATATTACATAGTCTATGTAAGGCGAGTGGTAATATTCGATACTTGTCTGCTTGGTGGAGAACCCACCTGTACTGGTCGTGGTGAAAGCGTGGCAGATACTGTCGAAAAGTCCCATGCCCCCGAATACCAGTAATATAATCAATGTCCCCGTCATACCGGCATAGATGCCCCAGATCCATTTGGCGGTAACACCAATACGGGGATGTACTTTGTCATGAGTCGGCCCGCTGGCTTCGGCGGCAAATACCTGAATACCTCCCATACCGAAAATCGGAAGAACGGCAATCGTAAAGAATACAATTCCCAGACCACCGATCCACTGAGTCATTGCCCGCCAGAAAAGGATTCCGTGAGGCATCGATTCTATATTATTCATGATGGTGGCACCGGTACTGCTGAAGCCGGACATTGTCTCGAAGAAGGCATCGGTGACACTTGGAATATACCCGCCTATATAATAGGGCAACATTCCAAAAAAGGAGAAAGCAATCCAGGCTACACTGACAATCACATATCCATCGCGGCGGTTGAGTGACTTTTCGGCCCCTCTTCCAATAGCAAGCATAATCACACCTACAAAGGCCGTGATAGCTGATGAAAGCAGAAAACTGTTTAAATCATCTTCCTTGTAAAATAGTGAAACACCACCGCAACACATTAACATAGCCGTTTCTATCAGTAACAGAAACCCCATGATGCGATATATCATCCTCGAATTAATCATTTTTTAAGTAATAGGTATTAAGTAATAGGTATTAAGTAATAAGTAATAGGTATTAAGTATTATGCGCCAAGTATCAGATATAATGTCAAGTACAAGCAGCTACGGTTATTACCTATTACCTAATACTTATTACCTAATACCTATTACTTAATTAAAGAACTTCTCAATCTTCTTGATCATCATACTCAGGCAGAATACAACGACATGGTCTCCAGGACGAATCAGCGTATCTCCGGTTACGAGCACTCCTTCGCCATTGCGGATCATACCTCCGATGGTTGTTCCTTTGGGCAATCCCAGATCCTTGATTAAATTTTTTGTAATCTTTGCTCCGGCGGGTACGGTAAATTCAGCCACATCGGCGTTGGCAAACGTCAGGCATTTGACATTGGATACATCGGCATCCAGCATCATCTGATAAATGTGGCTGGCGGCAATCATTTTCTTATTGATGACCGTGCCGATATCAAGACTTTCCGCCATGCCGATATAGTCGATATTCTCTACTTCCGCCACCGTCTTTTCCACTCCCATACGTTTGGCGGCGAGACAGGCGAGGATGTTCGTTTCCGAATTGTCCGTCAAGGCGACAAATGCTTCGGTATTCTTTAAACCTTCTTCGATGAGCAGGTCCATATCACGACCATCGCCGTTGATGATCATGGTTTTGTCGTCCAATAATTCAGTCAGCCGGTTGCAACGGTTGATGTCGTTATCTACAATTTTTACCTGCATATAATCCGGCACGTACTGAGCGGTACGGACGGCGATACGGCTTCCGCCCATGATCATGACGTTGCGTACATCGGCATAATCCTCCTTGCCGGCTATTTTCCGGATATAAGGAATATATTTGCGTGTAGTGGTGAAATAAACAATATCGTGCAGTTTGATAACATCGTCTCCGCGCGGAATGATGGTTTCCGTTCCGCGTTTGATGGCTACCACGTGGTAAGGGATGTCCGGTGCACCCAGTTGATGGAGGGGAATATTCAGTATTTCCGCTTTTTCGCGCATCTTGGTACCGATCAGTATCAAGGCGCCTCCGCAGAATTCCCACCATTGACGTACCCAGCTCATACGCATGGAAGATACGATTTCTTTGGCAGCAAGCATTTCCGGATAGATCAATGAGTCTACACCCAGTTTCCGGAAGAATTCCTTGTTTTTGGGCAGAAGATATTCGTAGTTGTCGATGCGGGCGACAGTCTTTTTGGCACCCAGATTGGTGGCTAGCATACAGGCAGTCATATTCCGGCTTTCGTCGGGGGTGACTGCGATGAACAAGTCCGCTTCTTTCACGCCTACCTCTTTCAGTCCCGAGATGGAAGAAGGAGAAGCCGTGACAGTCAACAAATCGAAGTTGGCGCTGAGGGCACTTAGTTTTTCTTCGTCATCGTCCATCAGGATAATGTCCTGTTTTTCCCGGGACAATAATTTAGCCAGGTGGGTGCCTACGTTTCCGGCACCTGCGATAATTATCTTCATCTTCAGTTAGTTAATTCTTTTATTTTGCTCATGTCGGGCAGAAGTTCACATTGCTTCAGCAATTCTTTTGTCAGGCTGTCTTCATCCATTCCGCAGAGCTGATATAACTCGGCTACCGTGCCGTGTTGCACGAATTTATCCGGAATTCCGATGCGTTTGACTGTCGGGGTATATTCATGGTCGGCCATGAATTCAAGTACGGCACTTCCCATTCCTCCCTGAATCGTTCCGTCTTCTATGGTGACGATGTGGCGGAATGTGCGGCCCACTTCGTGCAGCAGTTCTTCGTCCAGCGGTTTGAGGAATCTCAGATCATAGTGGGCGATGCTTCTTCCCGATTCGGACTCGGCACGGGCGATGGCACTCCTTGCTTTATTTCCGATAGGTCCTATGCTGATGACAGCTATATCTTTTCCGTCCTTCAATTTCCGTCCTTTGCCTACAGGAATTTCTTCAAGCGGGCATTTCCAGTCCACCAATACGCCACGGCCACGCGGATAGCGGAGTACGAACGGACCTTTATCCGGCAGTTGTGCCGTGTACATCAGTCGTCGCAGCTCATGCTCATTCATAGGGGAGGCGATGGTCAGATTAGGTATCGGACGCAGATAAGCCATGTCGAACGCACCGTGATGTGTCGGACCGTCTTCGCCTACCAGTCCGGCACGGTCGAGACAGAGAACTACGGGAAGATTCTGAATAGCCACATCATGGATAATATTGTCATAAGCCCGTTGCATGAACGATGAATAGATGTTGCAGAAAGGCTGCAAGCCATCCTTTGCCATTCCTCCGGAGAAGGTGACGGCGTGGCCTTCGGCAATACCCACATCGAAAGCCCGCTTGGGCATTTTGGACATGAGGATGTTCATCGAACAGCCGGAAGGCATGGCGGGAGTTACACCTACGATCCTTGGATTGGCTTCCGCCAGTTCCACCAGTGTATTTCCGAAAACGTCTTGGAACAGGGGAGGCATTCCTTCCGTATTGGCTACGAAACGCTCTCCGGTGACGGGATCGAACTTGCCGGGAGCGTGCCATTCGGTGGCGTGTTTCTCGGCAGGGGCGAAGCCTTTTCCTTTGATCGTGTGGAGATGCAGTATTTTGGGACCTTTGAGGTCTTTAATGTCACGCAATACCCTTGAAAGGTTCTTTATGTCATGGCCATCGATAGGACCGAAGTAGCGGATGTTCATTCCTTCGAATATATTCTGTTGCTGGGCGGCCATTGACTTCAGACTGTTGCCGAAGCGGATCAGTGCCTTGCGACGTTCATCGTTCAGGATGCCGAGCTTGAACAACAGGCGGGAAGCCTTGAAACGCAGTTGGTTGTAGCGGTTCGAGGTTGTCAGGTTGAACAGGTATTGTTTCATACCGCCGACACTGCGGTCGATAGCCATGTCGTTATCATTCAGGATAATAAGCAGGTTGTTCGGGGTGGTAGAAGAATTGTTCAATCCTTCAAAAGCCAGTCCTCCGCTCATCGAACCGTCTCCGATGATGGCTATCACATGACGTTGGTCGTCTCCCTTCTTGGCGGCGGCGACAGCCATGCCGAGGGCTGCGGAGATCGAATTGGAAGCGTGTCCGCAGGTAAATGTATCGTATTCGCTCTCTTCGGGAGAAGGGAAGGGGCGAATACCTCCCAGTTTCCGGTTGGTGGAGAATGCTTCACGCCGTCCTGTGAGGATTTTGTGGCCGTACGCCTGATGTCCCACGTCCCATACAATACGGTCATAAGGTGTATTGTAGACGTAGTGCAGGGCTACGGTCAGTTCCACTGTTCCGAGGCTGGCAGCGAAGTGCCCCGGATTGCAGGAGAGTTCTTTAATAATGTCTTGCCTTAATTCATCGCATACTTCCGGCAGTTGGTCTACTTCCAGACGGCGCAGATCATCGGGGCTGTTGATTGAGTTTAGCAAGTTATATATCGGTTCATTCTTCATGATTCGAGAAAATTTGGTGCAAAAATACGAAAAAGAAAGCGGAAGCCCTTTCTTTTTACCTAAATTCTTATTGTTAAAGCGAAGTACGAGGGTGGAATGGCATTCGGTCGTTGGTATATTGAAGTATGTGCCGTCGGGTTCCCGGAAGAACTGTAACTTTCTTTTTATTATGTGAAATGTGGATTAATATTACTAATCAAATGAAATCTCTATTAGGGAAATAAAAGTTGCATGAAAAAAGAGAACATGAACTTGCAGAAACGTTCGTATCGTTATTAATAAATTTGATGATCGTTTATTATAGACGTGTCTTCCGTTTATTAGAAACTCTAAAATGAGATTTTGTAGGAAAAAGATTGAATTAATGCAACAAAAAAGGCTGCAAGCTCTATGAAGTTTGCAGCCTTTGGGCTATATCAATCGTCTTATTCCTTAGTAAAATGAGAAGGAATAAGCTATATTTGTTGTAATATGATACTGTATTTTATCCATGTTTTCTATTCTTTTATATCCGTTATTCATTGATTTTCTGTTTTCGGTCTACAAATATACAACATAAAAAGCCATTTGTCAAGTCTTGAATAGATTTGCGATTAAAATAAAGCAGAATATCGTATCTTTGTCGTACTTTTGCAAGAGAGAAACAATCGAAAGAAGGAGAATATATGGATTTTCAAACAAAGGTAGAACTACCGGCGGGCTTGCCGCCTGTCAGTCATGCGGAACGGATTCTTTTGATGGGGTCTTGTTTTGCAGAGAACATGGGCAGGTTGCTGGCAGAAAATAAATTTCGCGTTGACATGAATCCTTTCGGGATTCTCTATAATCCGCTGTCGGTCTCTACGGCTTTGGTGGAGATATTGAAGGGGAAGGTGTATCAGGAGAAAGACTTATTCCTATATAAGGAGTGCTGGCATAGTCCGATGCATCATGGTTTGTTCTCTGCGTCATCGCCGGAGGAAGTACTTGAAAAGATAAACACTCGCTTGTCGCAGGCCCACCGTTCGGTCCACGAACTTGACTGGCTGATGCTGACTTTCGGCACTGCCTATGTATATGAACAGAAAGAAACAAGGCAGGTAGTCTCCAATTGTCATAAACTGCCGGAGAGCTGCTTCAACCGCCGGATTCTTTCGGTAGATGAGATTGTGAACGAATATACTTCGTTGATAACCAGTATGGTGGCGCGCAATTCTCAGTTGAAGGTCTTGTTCACGGTCAGCCCTATCCGGCATATACGTGACGGGATGCATGCCAACCAGTTGAGTAAATCGACCTTATTGCTTGCCATCGACCGCCTGCAACAGCTCTTTCCGGATCATGTGTTCTACTTTCCTTCTTATGAGATCGTTTTGGATGAACTGCGTGATTATCGTTATTATGCCGATGACATGCTCCATCCGTCTCCGTTGGCTGTCCGTTATTTGTGGGAACGCTTTTCGGAGGCCTTCTTTTCTGCCGAAACGAAGCAGGTGATCACTGCCATAGAAGATATTACTAAAGACTTGTCACACAAGCCTTTTCATCCGGAGTCGGAAGCGTATCAACGCTTTTTAGGACAAATAGTGTTAAA
>ULSY01007022.1_pt1 | contig 16827 bp, 8 predicted proteins | sample 1957201 | NCBI WGS metagenome assembly ULSY01 (sample SAMEA4835723, study PRJEB28245) | human gut metagenome | biome: gut microbiome; material: fecal sample | place: Denmark | collected 2008
AGTGCCCTCGGTTCGACCGCACAGGAACCGTTGTTCGTCATCGACGGCTTCATCTACCCGAACGACGTGAAGGTGGGCAACACCATGCAGAACCTCGGCTCGGAGGCGTTCAACAACCTCGACCCGAGCATGATTGAAAGTATCTCCGTCCTCAAGGACGCCGCCGCAGCCGTCTATGGTGCACGTGCTGCCAACGGTGTCGTCCTCGTCACCACGAAGCGTGGCAAGATGGGCGCTCCGCAGATTTCCTACAGCGGCTCGTTCGGTATCACCGACGCCGTCGGCCATGCCAAGATGCTGAACTCCTATGAGTATGGCCGTCTGTGGAACGCCGTGAAGGCTGCCGACCCCCTCAAGACCGACCTCAACCCCCAACTCGACCTCTTCCAGGCCGACGAGCTTGCCGCCATGCGCGGACTCAACTACAACCTGCTCGACAAGTACTGGGAGACCGGCATCACGCAGAAGCACAGTGTGAACCTGAGTGGTGCGTCGGAGAAGGCCAACTACTACGCAGGCATCTCCTACTTCGACCAGGAAGGTAACCTCGGGAAGCTCGACTACGACCGCTGGAACTTCCGCGCCGGTGTCGACCTGCAGATAGCCAAGGGCTTCAAGGCAAGCTTGCAGGTGTCCGGCGACTATGGCAAGAAGACAAACCCGCTCGTGAAAGTCGGCGGAACAGACTCGGAGAATGACTACCGCCGCCTGCTCTACCGTCCGCGTTACATCCCTGAATATGTCAACGGACTGCCCATCGCCGCCTACGGCATCAGCAACGAGAAGAAGGGCGACGACCAGGTCTACCACTTCGACGTGCTCCAGAACAACGGCGACTACAGCAGCTCCATGAGCCAGAACCTGACCATCAACAGCAGCCTCGAGTACGACTTCAGCCACATCGACTTCCTCAAGGGACTGAACGTGCGCTTCTCCTACGCCAAGAGCATCAGCACCAACAAGAACAACCAGTACGGTACGGAGTACAACCTCTATCAGATGTCACGCCGCTCCGGTAGCGGACAGCACCTGTACACTCCCATCGCAGGTCAGGAGGCTGAATACGAAGCGCTGATGGACGAGAACAACTTCATCCTCGCCAACGGCGGAAACTCGGTAGACAACGGCGACATGCTCTCCCGTACGATGGACCGCACCGACAACTACCAGATGAACCTTACCCTCTCCTACTCGCGCGACTTCGGCGACCACCACGTGAGCGCCCTCTTCTCCATCGAAAAGTCGGAAACCGAGAGCGAGTGGATGACCGGACAGGTGACCGACCCGTATGAATTCACCACGGGACAGTCGAACTCCGTGGGTATGGACAGCGAGATGACCACCAACTGGACGCGCGCCGAATCAGGAACGTTGTCCTACATCGGGCGCATCAACTACGCCTACAACGACCGCTACCTGTTGGAGTTCCTGCTCCGCTCGGACGCCTCGACCAAGTTTGCCCCCGAGAACTACTGGGGTACCTTCCCGTCGGTATCCGCCGGTTGGGTGATGTCAGAGGAAGGCTGGTTCAAGGACCACGTGAAGTTCATCGACTACCTGAAGCTCCGCGCCTCGTTCGGTCTGACCGGTCGTGACAACACCACGCCGTGGCAGTGGATGCAGACCTACGGCATGGACCTCGACAAGGGTCCGGTCATCGGCATAGGCACAGGCAACAACGCCGGCACACACATCTCACTGAACAAGAACAACTCCGCCGTGAACCGCGACGCCCACTGGGACAAGACCTACAAGGCGAACGTCGGCCTCGACTTCAACGTGCTCGACAACCGCCTCGCCTTCAACATCGACGGCTACTATGAGTGGAACCGCGAGATGCTGACGAACTACTCGGCTTCCGTCCCCGGTACCGTCGGTACGCAGTCGGCGAAGGTGAACTACGGTAAGCTGGACAGCTACGGTGTCGAGGTGGGCATCACCTGGCGCGACAACATCGGCAAGGACTTCAAATACAAAATCGGCTTGAACACGGGCTACACCGACAACAAGGTGCTCCTCATGGACTGGGCGACCGACTACCTCTTCCGCAGCATTCAGGAAGGCGACCGCACCGACCAGGGTACGTGGGGTATGCAGTGTCTGGGCATGTTCCGCAGCTTCCAGGAGATTGACGAATACTTCGCCAAGTACAACGTCACCTCCTACATGGGTATGTCCAAGGACGAAGTCCGTCCGGGTATGCTCATCTACAAGGACGTCCGCGGACCTTTGCAGGAGGACGGCACCTACGCCGGTCCTGACGGCATCGTCGACAAGGACAACGACCAGGTGGAACTCTCCCACCGCGGCAACCCCTACGGCGTGACCGCCAACCTGAGTGCCGACTGGAAAGGCTTCTCCATCAGCGCACAGCTCGGTGCCAGCTGGGGTGGCTACAGCATCGTGCCTACTTCCGCCCTCAAGGCTGAAGGCGACCTGGAATACTCCAACATGCCGTCGTTCTGGAACGTGGACAACATGTACTCCTATCAGGATGTCTACGACGCTTCGGGCAACCTCGTCGTGGCAGAGAACCGCGATGCCAAGTATCCGAACCTCGCCTACTCCAGCGTGAACAGCGTGGCTTCGACCTTCTGGCGCATCAGCAGCACACGCATCAGCCTCAACCGCCTGACACTCGCCTACGCACTGCCGTCGAGCGTCACCAAGATGCTCGGCATCCAGAGCTGCCGCTTCAACGTGACAGGACAGAACCTGTTGAGCCTCTACAACCCCTATCCTGACAACTTCATGGACCCGATGAGCAGCTTCGACAGCTATCCCTCGCTGCGCAAGTTCACCGTGGGTATCAACATCTCATTCTAAAAACACATTAACCGAACGACAATGAAAAGAACAACGATAAAACTATTTGCCCTTGCCCTGACCGCCTCTGCCGCCCTCACAGCGTGCAGCGACCAGTTCCTCCAGGACAAGAAGAACTACGACCAGGTGAGCGAGGACGTCTACAACTACGTCAGCGGAGCCACCGGACGTGTGAGCGACATCTACTGGTTCTGCCAGCCGACACTGGACGGTCCCAACTGGAAGTATCCCTCCAGCGGCTCTGCCGACCTGCTCTCGAAGTGTACGGAGGAGTACAGCGGCTTCGACAAGTTCAACGACCCGCAGAACGAGCTGACCTACCTCAGCGGCGCGAACACCGTGCCCGACTACTTCCAGAACCAGTCGAACAACATCCGCGAGTCCGTTTGGGGACGCATCCGCAACTGTAACGACGTCATCCGCGGACTGACGAACGGCAACATCCCCCAGGAGGACAAGGACCAGCTCCTCGGACAAGTCTACTTCTGGCGTGCATGGTGCTACTACAACCTCGTGAAGTGGTACGGCGGTGTGCCCATCATCACCGAGGTGCAGGACCCCGTGGCTGACTCACAGACGCCACGTTCGTCGACAAAGGCAACCATCGACTTCATCATCTCCGACCTCGACCTGGCAGCCGAACTGCTGACGCCCGCCACAGCCAACGGCGGATGGGAAGACTCCAACTACGGACGTGTGACCACCGGTACGGCACTCGCACTGAAGGGACGTCTGCTCCTGCTCTGGGCAAGCCCGCTCTTCAACCGTGCCAACGACCAGCAACGCTGGCAGGACGCCTACACCTTCATGAAGAAGGCACTGCCCGTCATCGATGGCTGCGGCTACGGCTATGAGGAGACAACCTACGAGACCAATGCAGCCAACTGGGCACGCATCTTCAGCCCGGCAGGCAACAAGCGGAGCAAGGAAGCCGTCCTCGTGACGCTCTACAACACCATCAACCCCGGCGGCGTGCCCGACTATGCACGCAACAATGCCTGGGAGAGCGGAATCCGTCCGTCAAACGCACAAGGCGGAGGCGGCAAGACTCCGTCGGAAATGATTATCAGCATGTTCCCCATGGCAGACGGCAAGCGTCCGAGCAACAGCACCTACAGCAAGCTCAGTCCGTCGGTCTATGCCTACGAACAGAACGCACCGTTCATGAACCGCGACCCGCGCTTCTACCGCACCTTCGCCTTCCCGGGCGTACGCTGGGCCTTCGCCAACGACCCGCGTAACGCCGACAACATGTACCCCTACAACGGTCCGGACTACGTGCTGTGGAACTACGTATGGTACACTTCCGCTGAAGACCGCGACAACGTGGAGTCGAACACGAACTTCGGTCCCGACGGTCTGATGAGCAATGCCAAGGGCATCTACGTGCGCAAGCGTTCGGATGACTACGACGTCAACAACAGCCCGCTCTATGAGTGGAGCGACGACCGCCACTTCGGCCGTTCGGCAGCTCCGTGGATGGAACTGCGCTACACCGAGGTGAAGCTCAACCTGGCTGAAGCTGCCTGCGGTGCAGGACACATGGACGAGGCCGTGGAAATCCTGAAGGAAATCCGCCGCCGTGTGGGCTACACGGGCGACTGCGGACTGGACGCTACGCTGAGCAGCGACCAGGCAGCCTGTATGTCGGCTGTGCTCTATGAGCGCCAGATCGAGCTTGCCTTCGAGGGCAAACGTTTCGACGACATGCGCCGCTGGATGCTGTTCGACGGCGGTCAGGGTCAGGAAGCCCTGAAGGCATCGTGGAAGCTCACCGGATGGAACGGCAACACCTGCACCTGGCTGGGCTATCGCGCCATGAACGGCCAACGTCGTGAGAACATGGAGTTCCGCGTCAGCAACGACTACAACGACGGCTTGGGCGGACGTGACTATCCGAACGGCGACAGCTATGTGGGCGACAACAACCCCGACCCGCTCTGCGGCATTGCTTATGGTACAGACGGAACAGTAAACTCAGGTGAACGTGCCGCAGCCGTGATGGACTTGCGCCAACCGGTTGCCGACCAGCAGGAGGCGCTGAAGGCTTTCTATACGAAATACCTGACGTATAAGAAGAAGAAGGGCGACTCATACGACTCGAACCACAGCGAGCTTTACTTCCAATACCAACCGAACTACTACTTCCTGGGCTTGGCACAGAGTGCCATGAGCCAGAACCCCGCTGTGGAACAGACCATCGGTTGGGGCGACCACAACCATGGTGGTGCCGACGGAACATTCGACCCGCTGGCTGAATGACCTTCTTGACCGTCAACGGGCTTCGGCCCGACCACGATAAACACAAGAGGAATCTTGTGCTTTGTTAAAACAAAAGTTTATAATAGAATAGACCTGTCTGTGAAGATGGGTCTATTTTTTTGTGCGTGCGGGCAGGGGCGGCGGCTTCTCCTCCCTCTCCCCCCTTGCAGATATTCCGCTGAAATGCGTATCTTTGTCCCCGGAAGCTCCCCGGAGCCCGTACACACAAACACATCACACAACCCTATGGAATTTATCATCGACTTCCTCCTCCACATCGACCAGCACATGGTCGAGATGGTGCGCGACTACCATGAGTGGACCTACGCCATCCTGTTCCTCATCATCTTCTGCGAGACCGGACTCGTGGTCACCCCTTTCCTCCCGGGAGACTCCCTCCTCTTCGTCGGCGGAGCCATTGCCGCCCAGCCTGACATGCCGCTGAGCGTGCACCTGCTGGCACTCGTGCTCTTTGCCGCCGCCGTGTTGGGCGACTCGTGCAACTACGCCATCGGGCACTTCTTCGGCAAGAAGCTCTTCAGCAACCCGGACTCCAAAATCTTCAAGCAGAGCTATCTCGACAAGACACATGAGTTCTATAAGAAGTATGGTGGAAAGACCATCATCCTCGCCCGCTTCGTCCCCATTGTCCGTACCTTCGCTCCTTTCGTGGCAGGCATGGGACGGATGCACTACACCTACTTCATGCTCTACAACCTCACGGGAGGCCTTCTCTGGGTCGCCTCGTTCCTCTATGCGGGCTATCTCTTCGGCAACCAGCCGTTCATCCAGGAGAACCTGAAGCTGGTCATCGTCGCCATCATCATCATCTCCCTCATCCCCGGCATTGTGGAGTATCTGCGTGCCCGACGGAAGGGGTGAGCCCCGGTTTACTGTTGCCAAAAGGAACGGTCTTTACGATGGAAAGCTGATACTCAATAAATGATGCCCCTATGATGCAGGTCGTCATAACGTTTGATGCTGTCCATCATGATGTAGGTGTTCAGTTCGTCTGCAGAAATGAATCCCGGTGTAGGTACGAAGGGAGAACGCAGACGGGCATCCGCCTCACGGACTTGCAGCACATTCCTCCAATCATGCTTGATCAGCCAGAAGTGTCCTTTCCGTATGAGCTGTTCATCGACGTGGACGGGAGGCAGGCTGTCATGCCGGACACAGACGTCCTCCAATCCCGAATACACACTGACGACCGTTCCGTCGAAGGTGGATGCCTTTATGCATGCAGGAACGGTTGACAAGGGAGATTCACCGCTGTAGAGCAGGGCAAAGAATACCCGTGCGCCACAGACCTTGTTGATGTGCAGTTCCGTATAAGTGGCAGGATAGCGTGCCGTGAATGAGTCTACAACCGCCTCTATCGACGGGTGGAAGGACTGCTGGAACGTGTATATCGGTTGAGGCTCCTTTTCGGGGACAGGTCTGCACGAGACGGTTATCGCCAGCAGCAGGAGCAGGCATGTTTTCAGAAGGTCAGTCAGTCGTTTCATCATCGTCAGGTTGCCATACGTTCATACGATGTTCAGTAAAGGGATAGATATCTGCCTCTCTCCAGTCCCGGAAGAAGTGTAGACTGTCGTCATAGACATAGATGAGACAGAAGGCTTCCCTGCGTGCCGTTGGGTAGTAGTCGCCTTTTTCAGGCAGTAGAGAGTCTGCACGGGGGACGAGGAACATTTCCGCTCCGCTGTAGACGTTGACGGAAACATTTCCGCTTTTGTATACAGTCAGCGGATGCAGTTCATAGCATGCGCGTTCTCCTTCCATCCGCATTGTGACCGTCCCTTGCAGTGCCAGTTGCAAGGTATCTTCGTCAATCTTGTTGATAAAGATGTCATAGTTCAGGTTCGGATGTTGTGCGACGAAAGAGTCGATGAGTTGTGCCAGCCAGGGTGCAAAGCTGTAGGTGGAATCGGACATGGCATACCCCTGCGCCCTCATCAGGAGGGGACTGTCGGATGTCATCCGGTGGCATGCGGACGTACCAAACAACAGAAGGCACAGGCTGCAGAAGATGTGAAATGTTCTCATTCGGCCAAATTTAGACGATTGTATGTGAACGACAAAGCTTTTCGGGAATCTTTTTTGGGAAGACAACTGTATACAACCTGAATGTAGGGGCGAGCGGTCTGCTCGCCCGGTCCAATGCAACGTCCAATACACCGTCCAATAAATGTTCAACAACTGTTCAATAACCGTTCGACAACTGTTCAAACGCCTTTCGTACGGTTAATTGTTCGTCATTATGCGTAGGGGAAACAATTGGGATTGGAACATGATTGGACCGGGCGACCAGACCGGTCGCCCCTACATTTACAGGTAACTCTATTCATCTTAATCTGGACCAATATCATACAGAAATTCAGGATAATCTATAATACATCCGCCTTGTTCCACTTGATATCCCCAGAATGATCGCAGTACTCCATTGTCATTCAAGAACAATAGCGTCCTTTCTAGGTTCGGCTCTACATGCCAGACATAGGTGTGTACCTCAGCATAATGGATCTTTGACAGCATATAGTTTACTTCTTGATCTCCATATCCTTCGTTTATGGAACACCCAAAGCGAAACGTATCGACTTCATGTGTGACAAGTTTGTGCTTGGCATATTTTTGTATTAAGTCCTCCAATGTTTCCCCGTGTGTGTCCAGTCCGTCACTTAAAACATAGGTGTCCCAGTATTTATGCGGTTGATCGTAGCTTTCATAGTAGTTGAGCCTACGGAGCTTGCTGTAAGGGTCCTTATCGAGGCGGATAATGGGTTCACGCATTTTCTTCGTATACTCATCCTCATAGAGTCTTAGCAAATAGGAATGGTACTTGCAATGTTCCAGTCTATTTAAGAGATCTTGCTTTATGGGGTGCAACTTTGAGCGTTTCCACTTTTCTTTCCAAGTCAGTTCTTTCGGTGGAGGTGGATATTCTCCTCCCCACGTAATCTTGTCCTCTTGACTGGGTGCAAGGGAAAAGACTGAAAGCAGCAGAATGGTTGCGCCTGTTGTCAGGATGATACTTAGCTTGTTACCTTTTTTCATAGTTATCGTTTAGCACGAGGCTGTGGTTTTACCTTCGCTCCTCAAATTTAGACGATTGCCAATGAACGACAAAGCTTTCCGGGAATCTTTTTGGAGAAGGCAGCTTAAAGAAGAAAGGTTGCACTGCGACATGGTGTGCAGTACAACCTTTCTATCGTTAGGGTATTGTGGGAAGATCCATCATGTCGATTCTGAATCGATTGATTTCATATCCCCAGCATGCTCGTTGCACGTTGCCATCTCTAATGAAGTAGACAGTCCGTAAAAGTGGATATGGTTCTCGTATAAATAACCATGAACATGAACTGATTTCTGCATAATGCAAGTCTGATACCATGAATCTTATTTTGGGAAGAACGCTTCCGGAACTTATGAGTATTCCATATCGTAATGTATCAGTATCACCATAGCTTACCATTCTATTATCTTTATATTTTTCCAAGACTTGTTCTTTGGTCATACCGTGGATATGCATTCCCGGATATAATATATGGTCTGGATCATATTTATAGTCTTCCCATTCTTTATATCGTTTGTACCCCTTTAGTTTACTCATAGGATTGGGATCCAGTACAATATTGGGCTCATCCAATGTGAATTTTCTGGAGTCAAAGTCGGACATATAGTCTTCAAATTTACGGATTTCCAGTTCTTCCTGTTCTTTCGGATTCAACTTTTCCCATCTTGCTCTTGTGGCAGAATCCGGTTTGTACACAAACGGCGGATACAGTTGCTTCTGTTTGGGTGGTTGTTCTTCAGGAGCTGTCTTTTGACAGAGCCGGTTTATCCCTATTCCTCCTGCGAGAAGGAATAGGAATAAGAGGATAAGAAGTTTTTTATGTTTCATAATTCTCTATTTTTCTTATTAATATGGTACACCGTTCTAGGTACTCCATTATTCCAAGGGGTATTTGGATTGGGGCGTACGCTCTGTCTATGCAAGTTCAATTGTTTATCTATTTGCAGTACAGGTGTTAAGATGAAATCCATATTTTGTTTATCAGCCGCACCTTTTATATCATGCATGATATTGAAGTTCCATTCCGGTGATACCGGGGCTCCCCCATCTTTATATCTGTCTTTCAGTCCCATCATGTGACCAAATTCATGAGACATAGCATTTTCAGATGATTCGGTAAATCGTATATCACCAAATTGTGAATCTGTTACTGAGGAGCCTTTATTTCCCTCTAAGACTTTCATATAGTTGGTTTTACCATCATATTTTAAGTCGTCCTTTTCAACATCCTCACTGATATCTGGTCTGAAGATTACATTTACTTGCCAGTCTATTTTGTAATCCATACCTTCAAAGTTGTAAGACGTGAGAAGTCCCCATACATTTTGGATGTTTTCCATGTATAAACTAGCAAGTTTCTCAGTAGCCAAGTGTCCATAGATGAAAATGATTGCCGTGATCGTAATGGTATTTCCAACAATCGTAATCATTACATCTTTCCCATCCGGATCCACAATCACCAACGGATTGTTGATGCAGTAGTTGTACGGTGAAAGATTGGTATACTTCTCCGCCAAGAGATCCACTGCCGTCCATCTTCCCAACGACGCATCATACATTCTCGCACCGAAGTCGTACGCATTCAAGTCAATCAACGCCTGGCATTCCTTGCCGCTGAAGAGGAAGCGGTTGTCCTCGGCTTGCGCCAATCCATCGCGCTCTGCCTTGGCTCCGAAAGGATAGAAGTCGTTTTGCTGTACGACTTTCCCCTTGTCGTCAATCAGTGCACGGATGCTTCCCAACTGGTCGGTCAGGGCATACCTTGTCCCTTGCGAAGTGAACTGCACGTCTCCCACGATGGCACGGTCGAACTCACGCTTCCCGTCTGCTACTTTGTAGATGAAGCTGCCGGCATAGTCGTATCCGTTCTTTCCGCTTCCGTCGCGTACGCTGAGCTTGGTGCCGTCGGTCAGGTATTGGTAGCGTGCCTTCAGCACTCCGCCCTGCTTCACTTCGTCCGTCAAATTTAGACGATTGTATGTGAACGACAAAGCTTTCCGGGAATCTTTTGTGAGATTTCCGTTGAAATCATACTCGTAGCTTCCTGCTGCAGCATTGCCCGGTTGGTAGACATCTCCCTGCTGCGAGGTGCGTACCTGTTCGCTCAGTGCTGTCAGTCGGTTGCCGGAGTAGGCATAGAGCAGGTCGTCCACCAGCTTGCCGCAGGCTGTGCGTTGCAGGGTACGGATGTTGCCGTTCCGGTCGTAGGTGATGCCCTTCTCCGTGAAAGATGCTGCCGGAGTGGTCCACGTCAGTCCGTCCCTCTGCTTCTGGGTGGCGGATGCCAGCCGGCTGAATCCGTCGTAGGCGAAGCCATACATCAGGGTTGCATGCCCCTCGTGTGTCCATGTCCACTCGCTAATGTTGCCGTTGTAGCAGGGTGCCGTCCCGGCGAGGGGTCTTTCATAGTGCAGCTGCATCTTGAAGGGAGCACTCTCCTTGGCTGTCAGCCATCCGCGGATGTTGTAGCGCAGCTGTTCCGTGGTGTTCCCGTACTTCTTGGCAACGGGACGTCCCAGTTCGTCATACGTGTAGGTGATGACTGCCGGTGTGCCTCCGTCCTTGGTGGTAGAGGCCGTGAGCAGCCGTCTGCGTCTGTCATAGGTACGGTTGGTCTCGATGAACGACCCGTCGGCATGTTGTTCGCGTGTACGGATGACATTGCCCACGAAGTCATAGGCAGTGCAGATACGGAGGAGTCCACCTCCTGTCTCGTCGCTGACCACCTGCACGGGGCGCGCATGGTCGTCATAATAGGTCGTGATGGTCTGCCATTCGTCCGTGCCGAGTTTACGCGAACGTACGCTTGTCACCTGACCTATAGGATGTGCATTATAGGTAGTTGCAAATCCTTCAGTAGGCATAAACTGGTGTGTATAGGAGCCGTAACTGTCGTAGTGTGTGTGCTGCAAGGCGCTATGTATACCTGTGGGAAGGTAGTTCTCCATCTGGTCTGCGGCTGTCTGGAGTGCTTCACGGTCCTGTGAAGCATCAAGAGTAATTTCTCCAGTTTCTATGATCCGACCTTGTGCATCATATTTTGTATAACTCCATATACGTGGGTCCTTATTTCGTTCGTTCCCGTCCTGGCTGAGTACCATACGATCCCGGCAATCGTAGATCATATAGATAGGCTTGCAACCTGGCATACGTTTCGTTTTCATGCGTTTCAGTCCATCATATTCATAGTAATAGGCGAGGCGTTCGAGCACGGCGGCATCCGTTCCTTCGCCGAGTTGTGCCACGGCTTCGGGCGAAAGTACCCAGCGGAGCAGTCCGCGTCCGTCATACACTTTGTAGGTTTCCAGGCGGGTTTTTCCGTCTGTCTGAAGGAGCAGGACTTCCCGTCCCAGGTTGTCGGTGTAAGTCGTACTGGTGTGTCCGTCCTCGTCGGTCGTGGTCACCGCTTGCAGAGTTCCGGCATCATAAAATCCGTTGCGCGTCAGTGTACCATCGGCAGAGACCGCATAGCGGCGCACCTCGTTGGCGGCATTCAGCGCATAGGCATACGTAATGCCTTTTTCCCGGGTGTGCCAGGCCTGTCCTTCACCCGTCTGTTTGAGGATTCGGTTCAGGGGCGATGCTTCGTAGTCGGTCTGGCTGAAGGCGTAAGCCATTTCGTCTGTGCCGTAAGTGTTCCAGTTGATTACATTCAGTGCATCGGTGACGAAGGCACCCGAGTTGTGTTGCTTCACGAAGGGGAGATACTTCTTCTCTTCTTGTCCGAAGGCTGCATAGACATGTGGGGTAACCAGGTCACTCTGTGTGCTGGCAGAACCATCCACCTGAATCTCCTGAAGCGGGCGGTTGAAGCCGTCGAAGTAGGTGATGTCTACAATATATTTGGTTGTGTCAGTCGACAAATATGTATGTTCTATCTTAAATGGATGTGATAAATCAACATCCAAGTTTGTATGGGTGTTCTGTCCTATAGCCCAATATGCATAGGACAAGAAAGCGAAGATTGTATATATTCGGTTCATGTTATTTACTGTTGTTTAAAGTTATTATATTCATAGGTCTTTAATGTCTCTCCACGTTGGTTCATAATTCGGATGATTCTTCCAGCTGGATCATATTCATAAATTTCGGCTTTACTGGTTTGATCAAATTTTACCGCAACAGTTCCATCATCATTATAGGCAGCGGCTTGGAAACTTGTATGTTGAGGTAAAATTGCAATATACCAGGCAGAAGGTGCACATTCGACTTCAATGGAGGATACGTCATTATATTTAGATGTATCAAGTTCGTAGTAATCCATAAAGCCATTTGAAGAGGGTTTTAATACCTCTATATATTCATTGTTAGAAGAGGTGATTTTGTATTTTATGCCGGCATGCTTCCTATCCAGCACATAGATACTCCACTTTTTTGCTTTATCAGGTTTAACAGTCACCTTGAGAAGATCCACCCAATAGGAATAAGGACATACTAGCAGTCCATAAGTTTTTAAAACTTGAATGGAACGTTGAAAGTCGTAGAAATTTATTCCATGAAATGCAGAATCATTTGATATGATCGGCTTATATTGGTTGCAAAATAGGAGAATATGGTCTGGATTAGTTCTTAAACTATCTGAAATAGTCATCACTTCAGTCAAGTCAATACGCAGACTGGATGTTGTCATTAGTTCAAGCATGCGGATTACATAAGCATGTCCGTTAGACTTTGTATATGTGACAAAGTTCTGACCATATTTTTGTTTGTCCATCTTTTGATACCCTTGCCAAAAGTGTTTTAATACTTGATAATTGGGGGTAGACAAGAAAGATTTTACATTTAATAGAATGTTTTCTTTGAACTTGATAGGAGTTATATCACATGCAGCAACATTTCTGCTAGATACATTTTCGGCTTCCAAAATACGGTTGCCACTTAATTCTGAGTAACGGAAGACTTTATGTTGTGAACGTTCATCTTTCTCAATGGGGACATAGCTCTGATAATGCCTGTCATTCTTTATTTTAAATGAAGACTTATAACTGATAGAGTCAAACGTAAACCATTTCGTATTGTCCGGTTGATAATACATTGGAATTTTTGGAGTATAACAATATTGGGATGTCTGTCCAACGTATGTACATGAATCGGCTTGAACAACCTCATAGAAAGTGATTTGTTCTTCCAATAATGTATTGTTTCTTATTTTTGCTTCTTTTACAATAGGATTGAGTACGTTTAGTCTTTTCATTTTTTCGATGATGTCGTTGTTTGTGTTCATATTGGCTACTCGTAATTGAATGATGGTACGAGTGTCATCTCCCGATATCTTCTCAGAGGTCTTGATGGGATGCACTGAGAACGATGTCGTATCATATTCGTAGCTGATGTCCTTATAGGGGCTTCCGCTTGTCAAATTATAAAAATCGTTTATACTGATGCTATCGGTCATATTATTTTCAAAGATAAATTCTTGTTGTTTTTGCAGCAGAGTAACACCACCGTAATATAAATTATATTGACGACTAGGTATAACGACGTTTATACGTGGAAGGATATTAGGTACATATAAATCTTGGTATGGATTTAAAACCTTACCATCTCCCAGGCCAATAGCCGTCATGCTTTTATAATGTTGCTCTAGATATTCTTTATTTAAGTAGTGTTCAAAGACTTGTAGTTGAGGTAGAATCTTTAAATAGTTTCTAGCTGAATCTGCCGGAACAAAGAAGGCTGTGTTCTTCATCAGGCGGATGCCGGTGAGGACCATCGGATTAGAAAAGTCTGCATAATAGATATTTTTCTTCAAGTTACGTATATGTCCGTCTTTGTCATAAGTCGCAATAGCTAGGGGGAGGCCATTCATCCAAAAGGTATAAGAACTCCGTATGCTGTTGGCATAATATGGAACGTGAAATAGGTAAGAAGTGCTGCCTTTTCCATGAATTGTTTCTATGACATGACGATAATACAGGCCGTTGTTACCAGTATTGGTAAAGGCACAACCTTTATATTTTACCCTGCTATATGTTACATAATCACTAAATAGTTGGTAATTTATACGTTCACTATTGCTGTAGTCATTATAAACAATTGTTCCGTCTGAAGGATAGGAATAAGAGATACTGTCAGCAGCTGCCTCTTTAGAAGATTGCAGTACAATAGAAGCCAGTCTGATACCACCGTACGTTTTTCTGTCGGCTGTAGCCGGATAGTAACTGATGGTGTTAGGTTCATAATCTAACTGAATGAGACCTCCTTGGGGTAAAGTAATGCTCTTTAATGAAAATCTTTTATTGTATACCGGGTCTATTTCCAATTTATAAAGTTTCCAATCATCACTATTTTGTTTGTAATATCCCCATGGGTCATAGGTGAGTGATACATTATTATAGAAATAGTCGAATTTCATTTGTTGATATTCCTGACCATTTTTATCTTTGAAAGACAACTTATAGAGAAGCAGTCCTCCTTCTTGACTGTAGGAACTGACCCAATCATTTTGGAGTGTTATTTCCGAAATCTGGGTATTATTGAACAGGCTGTATAGTATGATATTGGTCAATCTGTTCGGGTACTGTAGACTATTACTTTGATGCTGGAATACTAGCTTTGAGTTCATACAATGTATTTCTTTTAGTATAGGTGTATAAATCTCATACGACATGCTGTTGCTACTGTATTTTTCACTAATCATATTTTTTTCATTCAGACAGCGATAAACATAACTTTTAGCTTGTTTTAAGTAGGATGCAACCACAGCACCTTGGGGTCTGCCGGAATTTTGATAAGTGTTGATCATGGATTCTAATGAATTTAATAGTTGGGATGAAGCCATGCTGACATTACGCAGGTCTGCAATGATGCCAAGTGTACGCTTATTATATTGCACGAACGGATCTTCTGCTTTGAATGTAGGTGCATTAATCCAATTATGGCTGTTTATAAGATTATTGCAGTAGGCTTGGTATAAAGATTCATAAAATGGTTCTTTAAGTACTTCCTGTGCGTGTGCTAATGCTTTGTCAAAATCCGCCTTGTATTTTTGGAAATCAAAGGGATATTCTACTATTTTACGTCCGTATTTATACCAGACGCCAGTCCATATATTTTGATGGTGATAATCTAAGTGTGCATTGACTTTCTCTCCAGGCTGCCATGTTTTATAAATGAATGTGATGGGTTCGGCATTTAGAGGTTCGATGCGGCTTAGATACCAGGCTGAAGTGTATGTATAGTTACGGAGTCCGTTGAAACTGATATTTTCTTCCAAATTGAGATTGACGGTCTGTTCCCGCTCCTCAAACAAGTACCGGTTCCCCATTTCGTCGGTTACGGTCCACGCGCTGATGCCGGACCAGTCGGAAACAGGTTCTATCTTGACCGCTGTCAGTTCCAGCGGTTCGGCATAAAGAGTACCGTTTGCCTTCTTACGGATGAGGAAGTTCACGCTCCGCCCGTTGAAGACAGCCGTGAAGATGTCGCTTTCACCGTCGCGGCGATGCAGGTTGACGTTCGTCACATCGTCCCACAGAGGAGTGATGGCGTTCTCCGAACGGGCATAACCGTCAGACAGTTCATCCGCCATTCCTCCTCGCACGGTGCGTGTCACCACACCGCCGGTGTTGAGTGTCCAGTTATAGCCCACGGGACCGGGCTGGTCGTCCACGCGGACGCCGCGTGCGGTGTAATCAAGGGTGACGGGGAGCTCGAATGCGCCCGACTTCAGAGTGTAGAGTGGAACACGGTAATGGAAGGTGCCTGTGGCATGGTCGACTGTCACGTTTTTACTTTCCAGGATGCCTTGTGCCTGCTGTCCGGGTTTGAAGTCCTGACCGTTGGCCAAAAGGGTACATCCAAACAGGGTTAGAAGTAGGTATAGTATCTTTTTCATGGTTCAATCTTTGTTTTTAGGTTTGGAAAAAGGCATAGTCCGGACAGGACAAGCACTTGCTGCTGCTTGCCCGGACTAGTCTGTTAAACCCAAATAAGTCATTACTCAAAATCTAAGGACCGATTTGGGTAAAAAAAGAGTAAGGGAGGGGGAGAAGATGGTTATCCCGATGAAGGTCAGCCGTCTGCTGGCATCATCTGCATGCGCTGATACCCAACGCGCCGGCGATGGCAGATGCTACGGCAATGACTACTTTGAGCACGAGGCTCCAGATGTTTTTCTTTTCTTCTTTCATGGCGTTTCATTTTAGACTGACGGCACTTCCGCAAGCTCCGGTCAGGGTTGACAAGTGAATATCACAACATCCACGGCAGACAGACGCGTCGCCCGGTTCCCTTGTCAACGGATGGCTGGACGGATACGGAACTCCGTCAAGAGATTAGTTAGACTTGGTTGATTCTTTCACGTGTGTCGGGGGAGGGAGACGTGCCGGCGTTCGCCTTTCCTCCCTGAACACACTGCAAAGGTATGCGGATGGTGAAAAAGAGGCAAGCAAAAAACCCCGTTTGCGTTCACACATGCGTTCACACATTCGGGAAAGGAGTGACAGAACCTGCCCAATCAAAAATGTAGGGGGCGACCGGTCTGCTCGCCCGGTCCAATCATGGTCCAATTCCAATTGTTTCCCTACATCCACGCATAATGACGAACAATTAACCGTACGAAAGGCGTTTGAACGGTTGTTGAACATTTATTGGAAAGTACATTGGACGGTTATTGGACGGTACATTGAACGGTGTATTGGACAGCGCATTGGACCGGGCGA
>ULSY01031032.1_pt1 | contig 16605 bp, 18 predicted proteins | sample 1957201 | NCBI WGS metagenome assembly ULSY01 (sample SAMEA4835723, study PRJEB28245) | human gut metagenome | biome: gut microbiome; material: fecal sample | place: Denmark | collected 2008
GAAGCAAGGAAGAAAACCGTAAGCTCTTTGATTACATCAAAAGCCATCTTCCTTTTGACCAGCTGATCGATGAAAAGAATTATTCCTGGGTGCATGTGTCTTACAAGCGCAACGGAAACAACAGAAAACAGATTTTAAAACTTTAAAGCACAACAAAATGAAACGGATTATCTTATTTTTCTGCCTGTGCCTGATTACACTGGCTTCATTTGCGCAGACCGTACTTCCGGCTGCTGAATCTGAAACATCGTTCCTTATTGACTTAGGAAGCTTTACCGGAATCGTTGCCCTGATTTCTACGTTAGTGACACAAATTATGAAAATTATTCCGGCTATTTCCGCAAGCAAGCTGGCTAAAATTTTGATTTCATGCGGTGTGGGTATGGTAGTATGTATTATTGTCTGGCTGTTGCAGCTCACTCCGTTACTTACAGGCTATATCTGGTGGCAAGTGCTGATTTACGGACTGGCGGCCGGACTCAGCGGATGCGGATTCTATGATGTGATTAAGGCTATCGGAGCATTGTTTAAAAAAGAGTAGAGCATTATGGATTGGACCCTGTTACAGTCACTATGGGACTGGCTTCTTCCTGCCGGATGGCTGGCTACTGCCATTGCCTGGTGGCGTGACAGGAAGGTGTATCAAGTCCGTGCGGTAAAGGAAACTGAAGGCACCTACAAGACTCTTTACGATGATCTGAGTGCAACGGTTTTAGAAATTAGCAAACAATTACGAAAACAAAACGAAAGAAATATTAACCATGAAACGGCTTTACGCAAATTACATACTTGCAAGTATGCTGACCGCTGTCCTGTCATTATCTTCCTGCGCCAGCAGCAGAAAGGCCAGCTCGGAAACCGTCCGCTCGGACAGCCTCCGAACGAGCGTAACCGAGCAAACAACTTACGAGCCGGTCCCGAAGAGGACGGCGACGCTGAAGATGGATGCGGACCAGTTCCTGAATTTGACGAAGCTTCCTGAAGGCATTGGTATAAGCTATCGGAATGACGGTCTGAACATAGATATAAAGTCAGACGGAGAAGGTGGCGTGAACGTCACAGCTACAGCCGACAGCATAGGAAGACAAGTTACCGTCAAGCATACTGAAACGGAGCACCGTATACGGGATGAAACCACCAGCAATGAGGTGAAAGAAAGACGGCCCGGCTTACAACAGTGGATTGTAGGAACAATTATTGCGGTGCTGCTACTTTTTCTTATTTGGGAACTGATTAAAAAGTATTTAAACAAAAATCAAACTCTATAAATATTATGGATAAAAGCAACGGAATTATCTATGGAACCGCCGAGGTGAAGTTCAAAGCTACCGACGGAATGGATAAAACAATCGGTTGGCTGGATGAAAACGGGATGCAGCCTGCGGGAAACGCACCTTCATTTATGGATGTGTATGCCGCTCAGGTTACCGACGGACCGGTAGATTCTATCTTGCAGAACCCAGGATCGGATGCCTTTACCATGAATCTGATTCAGCTCAAAGCGCAGAACCTGGTAGACATCTTTGGAGGAACGGCAGAAGATGACGGCTCATATACTCCTCCTGCCAACTTCGTGGCAACAGGCGTGCTGACCATCAAGACGCATTCCGGACACAGCTTCCGTGTATTCAACGCCCGACTGAGCCGTAACGGATGGCAGAACGGTCTGAACATGCAGAATGTATTCGCGTTTGGAATCAGGGTAGATATGCTGAAACCAGCCGACGGAAAAGAAAGACGCTGGAGAATCTATCCACCGGATGTGGTTCCTGACACATCTGACACAACCGCTGATGCAGAAGAGTAATGAAGGCACAAGATATTGAACTGCTGGCAGGCATCTCTCTCAGTGACGGGGGAATCAGCCTGCCGCTTCATACGGTACTTCGGAAACGTCCGTTCCGCATTACGATGAAGACACCTACCACACGAAGCTTGATACGAATCAGCAAGCGTTATCTCCAAATCGGGGTGACTCCAGAAGAATATGACGCATACGACCTGGACCAGCGTATCCGGTTTGTTTTCCTGCATGGGAATGACATCAGCCGCATTGTAGCATACGGAATTGTGAGAGGGCCTGTACTGGGAAGAGTGCTGAACCGCATGGTGGCCTGGATTCTACGTGAACTGATGACACCCGACGAACTTGCAGCCGCCTGGCGACAGGTGCTGAACAGTACATCTACCACGTCTTTCGGGATTATTATCGCATCGGCAGCAGCTCTGAACAAGATGCAGCCCTTAGCGAGCCGGAACGAGAGCGCAAACGACAAGAGGAGTTAAAGAAGGGACATACGGAACCTTCGCATAGCCTTTTCGGCGTAGTAGGTCAGATTGCCACGGAAACAGGCTGGAGCATTGACTATATTTTGGACAAGGTAAATGTAGTTACCCTTCAGCTCATGATGGCAGACATGCCTCACTGGGTTCCTCCGAAGAAACCGGACTTGAATCAGCAAATCCGTGAAATGGAGGAACGTGAAAAACAAAGAAACAGTCGCACACAAACAACAGAAAACACCAATCAGACAAAGGGAATGAACCCGATGGAGTTCTTTACCAATTATGCGGTAAAGGACTGATTATTCATCATTATAAATTGGAATCATGGCAGTACCCGTTGAACTGGAAATATTCATGAAAGACTTAACCAAGGCCGGACTACAGAGCGTTGGTAAGAATGTGGATGATGTGGAAAATCAGACTCAGAAGCTGATTGACGCATTGAAACTGGTACGTGCCGAGCAGATTAAACAGCTTGAAGCGAACAAGCAAGCCGGAAAAAACTACACTCAGGAGGCTGCAAACGTGCAGGCTTTGACCGGCCAGATTAATGGATTGAAGGCCGGTCTGAAAGACTTGCAGAAAACAAAAGAGGATGTCGCAAAAACACCTTCAATCGACATCGACACAGAAGCTGTTACCCGTAAGACAAACAACCTGAAGATGCAGTTCAGCCAGGTAGCAAGAGAACTTCCTTCGCTTGCCATGGGGCCGCAAATGTTTATACTGGCAATTTCCAACAACCTTCCGATGCTGGCAGATGCCATTGCCGATGTGCGCAAACAGAACGAACTTCTGGCCGCATCCGGACAAAAGGGTGTGCCGGTATGGAAACAGCTGGCCAGTTCTTTGTTCAGCACCCAGACAGCACTTGTGGCCGCCATTTCACTGGGTATTGTGTTTGCAAAGGATATTGCGAACTGGGTAAAAGAGCTTATCAACGGGAATAAAGCTATTGACAATAATAAGGAGGCTTTGGAAAATTATAAAAAGGCCATGCTTGATTCTCAGCAGGCAGCACAGAAAGAGATTGTGCAACTAAACTTACTATATCAGGCTGCTGTAGACAGTTCCAAAGGTATGAATGAACGCATATCAGCAGTAAAAGAGCTGAAAAAAGAATTTCCTCAATACTTCAAGAATCTTAGTGATGAAGAGGTGTTAGTGGGAAAAGCTGCTGACAAATACAATGAACTTGCCACAGCTATTATGGCTTCAGCAAAAGCGCAAGCTGCAAAAGAGACACTGATTAAGAACAGTAAGGAAATACTGGATCTTGAATCAAAAATAACGGAAGAATACAAAAAACAAGAACTTAACGAGGTTAAAAGAACGGAGGCTGTAGGCAAGTTGAAGGAAGGACAAAATAGAACATTCCTTCCTGTAAGCAATGATGTAATTGATGCTGTAAACCGAGATTATGACAGATTCTTCAATCAGAGCGAAGAAAAGATTACTGAATGGAGAAAGAAAATATATGATTTGACTAAGTTTAATAAAAGCTTGGTAGACCAGGTAAACATAGAAGACCTTCTTTTCGAGTCAGATGGAGGAGATAATACAAATAAAAAAGAAAAAAACGATTATGCTTCCCAGCTGGCGGATGCACGCGTAAAAGCTCAGCAGACTACAGAGAAACTCCGTATTCAGATCATGCAGGAAGGTATAGCCAAACGAAAGGCTTTGGCAAAACAGGAGTATGATGAACAGCTTGCCGACATCGACAAGCAGGAACGGGACACAATCGATAAAATGGATAAGGCACGAAAGCAAGGTGACAACATCCCACAGAGCCAATATGATGATGTAAAGAATAAGGCAAAAACAAACCGCATATTAGCAGAGCAAGTATATAATGAACAGATATTTCAGATCGAGCAGGAATATCGCAACAAGTCTTCGCAGGCTCTTATAGACTATTATGAAGAATACGGCACATATCAGGAAAAGCGCCTGGCAATCGCACAGGACTATGCACGTAAGATAGCGGCAGCGGAAACTGAAGGTGAGCGTCTGTATCTTGGAGAAGAACGGGATAAAAAGATTCAGTCACTCGATTATGAGGAACTGAAGAAAGGGATGGATTGGGATAAAATCTTCGGTGATCTGGATAAAGTATCAACAGATACCTTGAAAAACCTTCGTGAGAAGCTGAAACAATACCTGGAGGGAATAGGTGAAGATATCAGTCCGGAATCGTTTAAAGAAGTCATGGATGCCTTCAAGGACATTGATTCCGAGCTGGCAGACCGCTCCCCGTTCGAAGCAATGAAGAAAGGCTACGAGGACTACATGTCTGCCATGCAAGAAGTGCGTGCGGCAGAAAATCTGCTGCAACAAACTCAGATGGACGGGAATGTCATCGTGGAAGAATATGATGAAGCGACCGGTGAAGTCACCCGTAAGCTGATTACACAGGCAGAAGCGGAAGAAAGATTGCGCAATGCTCAGGATAAAAGAACGGCTGCTCAGAAAATGCTAACACAGGCTGCCAATTCTATCGGTCAGAAAGGAGAAGCTGTCGTCAGCGCCGGAAATGATATCGTAGATATGCTTGAATCGCTCGGTGTGGAAGTTCCGGAAGCGATGAAGGGGGTACTGACAGGTTTAGGAACGGTCATGTCCTCGCTGGCAAGTATTGATCTGACAAAACCGTTCTCTATTCTTACCGGAATAACAGGAACACTGAAAGGTATCGGACAGACAATAGGAGGATTATTCGGACTCAGTGAAGGCAGTACGGCACGATATGAGGAGCTGAAAGCTGTGCTCGAAGAAATGAATGAGATATACGACAAAATCTTGTCGAAACAGAAAGATATGATATCGTTTGGTGGAGGTTTCGCTGCGATCAATGCGGCAAACGAAGCCATGGATACACTGAACAGGCAGATTGATAATTACAGACAGTTGGCTCAGGCTGCCGGAGAAGCAGGAAGCGGTGCATTCAAGCATTCGTATGCATATCGTAGCAATGAAAGTATAGGAGCGTCAGGGTTTCAGCAGATCAGTGATTTGCTTGGCAAGGATATTCGTGCCGTACAGGACTTGTACAGCTTATCCGGAGATGAGCTTTTCGAAATAATGAGCAAACTCCCTGATATCTGGTATAAGGTAAACGGTAATATCCGGCAATATCTGGAACAGATTGCAGAGGCTAAGGATGAAACCGGAGAGATAGCAGATATGCTGAATGAAGCTCTTACTGGTGTGACCCGGGATAGTTTCTATAATGATTTTATCGATGGTCTGGCAGACATGTCAATGTCCTGGGAAGATATGTGTGACAATTTTGAAACCCAATTGAGAAAGTCTATCCTGGCAGGTCTGGTATCGAGCGAATATCAGCAGCGAATACAGGATTTGTATAACAAGTGGTCTGAGGCAGCTAAATCCGACGGGGAAATATCGGAAAAGGAAGCCGAACAATTGCGGAACGAATATCAGCAGATTGTACAGGACCTGATGAAACAACGTGACGAAATGGCTGAAGCATTCGGCTGGGAAAGCTCATCCTCCGGTAGTAGCCAGTCGCCCAGCAGCGGTGCGCTGACTACCATGAGTCAGGACAGCATATCTACCTTTGAGGCAATAGGAAGAAACATGCAGACGCATCTGGCCAATACAGACAAATTTGTACAGGAAATCCGTAACACACAGAAACAGGATAGCCAGACGCTCGCAACCATAGCATCTCATACGGCATACATTGTGCTGATATACGACTTGATGGAAGACTTGAAGTTGAACGGAATACAGTTGAAATAATATGGACTTGACAGGATACCTTACAATCAACGAAACAGACGTATGGACGGAATACGGTGCGTTCCTTGGCGAAACAGAAGCGGGAGGTCACGTGAACATGGACGCTTTGCTCCGTATGCCCAAGGCGAAGGACATTACCACCGTCGATTTCCGGGAACGGAACGGAGTGGAGCTTCCTCAGAACCCGAACGTGAAGCTGAACAGCATCGAACGTACCTTGCAGTTCTGGCTTCGTGGAAGCTCCGCAGACGACCGACTGGAGAAATACCAGCGTATGATGACGCTGATTACGTCCGGAATGCTTGCTATTGCCGTAAAGAATTACCGAACCTACAATATGGTATATCAGGATATGCCGGCAGAACCGGACTGGTACGAAAGCTACGAAGGCAACCGTTTCTATGTGCTGTTCTCCGTAAAGTTTCTGGAGCCGCAGCCATCCGTTTAGGAATCGATTAAACACAGATTAAATGACGATAAAATGGAACTAAAAATATACGATAAAGCAAATAACCTTCGACTGACAGTCAGCCCGAACACTTCTTCTTCTGTCACGGAAGAAATAGGTGGAGAATGCAGCGTATCTGCGTCGTTCACTTATTCCGAATACGTGCCGCTGGATGTGGATGACTACATCGAACTGGAAAGCGTGCGTTATAAAATAAAATCCCGTTATCGTCCGAAACAAAAGAACACACAGACTTACGAATACAGCGTGAAATTCTATGCTCCGATACACGATGCTGAAGACACGCTGATGCTGTTCCAGGAAGGAGGAACTACTTCTGAATTCAGTTACGACGGTGGTCCGCGCGAACACCTGCAATTGTGGATTGACAACATGAACCGCCGTGCCGGTGGAAATCTGTGGAGCATCGGAACAGTGATTACCGCAGATAACAAGACTATTGATTATCGGAATGTGAAGTGCTGGGACGCAGCCTTCGGCAGCAACGGCATCGCCGCCACCTTCGAAACGGAAATGTGGGCGGACGGTTATGCGATAAATCTCTGCAAGGCAGAACGCGGCGAAATGGTAGAACTGGGATATCTTCAGGGACTTACCAACCTGGCGCAGGAAGATAACGGAGAGGTTAAGTTCTTTACCCGTCTGTTCCCGCTGGGCAGCACACGTAATATTGACGCGACAAAATACGGATATTCCCGTCTGCAACTTCCTGATAGATCTATATATGTAGACAAGAACGTCGACCTGTACGGAGTGAAGGAAGAAACGGAAGAAACAGCCTTCTCGGAGATATACCCCAAATACATCGGTACTGTTTCCTCTGTACGTACGGAAGAGAAAACCAGCGAGGAGGGACGGAAGTACACCGTATATTACTTCAAGGACAACGGTATGAACTGGAATCCGAAAGACTACGAGATTCCGGATCTGGACTACATGTTGAAATTTCAGACAGGCGAGCTGGCAGGGCGTGGAACAGACGGCTCCTTTCAGGTCGCATGGCATGAAGACACACGGGAGTGGGAAATCATCAACGTGTATCCAGATGATACGACTCAGATTCCGGGCGGTGCAATTATCCCGCAGCCGGGCGACCAGTATATTCCCTGGAACTTCGCCATGCCGCAGGAATACATCACTGCAGCGGAACAGGAATACAAGCTGGCAGTAGATAATTTTCTGAATACTTATAGCTTTGACCCGAACAAATACACCGGAACTACTGACCGAAATTATATTGAAAAGAATAATACTACGCTCCGTATCGGATGGAACGTGCGTCTACTGTCAGAACAGTATTTCGGATCCACCGGAGGATATAAGGATACACGTATTACCAAGGTGCAGCGCAAGCTGAATGACTTGTGCCAGGCTACGATTACCTGTTCGGATGAAGTCGGTACAGGATGGAAGTCTTCTGTAGATAACTCTTTGGATTCATTAAGGTATGAGGTGGCCAGACAGGCAGAACAGGCGATAATCAATATTATCAAGAGTACTGACCGTAACACGCCGTCTGACAATAATGTGTATTCCGCCCTTGCTTCGCTGTTAAAGTTTCACAGAAAAGACAAAACGGACGAAAACCCGTATCTTCAGAAATTTCTGAAAGGGATTGAACTGGGTGAATTTGTTTCCGGGTTGCTTGGAACCGGAGGAGCTATACAGATAGATCAGGATGGGAACAGTCATGCAGAGTTTGATTATCTTACTATCCGCAAGGTAGCCTTGTTTATCGAACTGATCATTCAGGAAGCAAAAGCTGTAGGTGGTATGCTTGTTGTTTCTCCTTCGGGAATGACAATCTCAAAAGTTGAAGAAACCAGCACTGCCTATCGCTGTTATTTTGAACGCACCGACGGCGACAGGACGCTGAAAAATCAGTTTACCGTAGGCACGCAGGCACGTCGGCAAACATTCAATCTTACCAGACAGGCGTATTACTGGCGACTGGTGACAGCGGTTGGTGAAGATTACGTTGATTTGTCGAAGACTGATTGCGATACAGGTTCCACTATTCCGCAAGCTGGCGATGAACTGGTAGGTCTTGGACATCGAACGGACAAGACACGTCAGGCAGCAATTATTATATCTGCCTTTGGCGACGATTCGCCTTCTATTAAATATTACCAGGGCATCGACTCCTTTAGCCTGGTAGATAAGGAAGTCAAGATGGATTATTACGACAACACAGACGGTCGTTTTAAAAGCATTACCTATGGTGATACTTATGTCGGTGCAAGAGATAAAAGTACCTACGTAAAGTACGATCAGGAAGAAGGTGTTGAAGTAGCTGGAAAAGTTAAGTTACAAGCTGGTTCTACTGGTGCATCTCAGCTTGAAGATTTGCCTGATGAAATCTATAATGCCGTAAAAATTGGAGGAGAAAATTTGCTTCTTAACACCGGATTTGTCGGTAATTACGAAACGCTTAAGCTTGATAGTTCTACCGGGCTTAATAGCAATACGGAAATGTATAATACGTCCCTCGACAAGTGGACGGGAACAGCTACCTTGCAGAAAGATACGAATTCTTTATCCGGCGTTTCCGCAACCTTATCTATCCAACAGCCATTAAGCCAGGTTGTAGTTCTCATAAAAGGAGAAAACTATGTAATAAGTTATAAGGCAAAAGGTACAACTATAAAGATAAAATGTGGCGGAAATACCATAACACAAGAACTGACAGCAGAATATAAAAGATATTCTCATGTATTTACTAGTAATACTGGAAATACGTTTGAAATGTCTGGTGACTGTACTATATGTGAAATAAAGCTTGAAAGAGGTACTATTCCGACCGACTGGTGTCCTTCAGTATTAGATCCCAATGTAGTAAAAGATAAATTTAAAAGTCTTTGGTATTTACAGGATGCTCTGAAAGGAGAAACACAGACACTAGGAGGACTTTCCCTGACTTCTATGATTATGCTTGGGAAATGGGTGGACGGGGTTATGGAAAAAGTAAATGCTGGTATCAGTGGTATTTATAACGATGATACCGATGTGGCAATGTGGTCAGGCGGTACATTTGAACAGGCGATAGCAACAGTTCAGAAATTACTGAGCGGAGAAATTCCGACTGATGAGGAATGGAAGTCACTAGCTAAGTTTGTTGCTACCCATGGTGGAGATATATTTTTAAGAGGATATATCTATGCTTTAGGAGGTGTATTTCGAGGAACTATTTATGCTAAAGACGGAGAATTTAACGGTAAGGTATCTATTGGCAACGGGAACATCTTATTAAATAAAGACGGATCAGGACAGTTAGCCGGTGGAAACATAAAATGGGATAAGAATAATTTCTTGCAAATAAATTCCATAATATCTTCTCCATTTGTCGGTTTAGCTGGAGTTTTAAATGAAGAATCGAAAAGATGGATTTTTTCAATAGGTAAATTCATGGATAGCTTTAAAAATAATTTTTGGCTGAACATGGATGAAATATATGGAACTGAATATTCCGCTTACATTGAATTTCCTTATAAAAAAGAATGGGAAGGATCTAGTGTAATGTTCTTTAATAGAGGTTTGCTACAATCCTTAAAAACTACAGGAACAGACTGGGATGAAAAAGAATTGTTGCCCGGAAAATTATACAGGTTTGTCCTTATTAATACAGATGATTTAACAAAATGGTATTGTCAAGAATTATAAGATATGAGTAATCTATCACAAATATTAGCAGATAGCAACTGGGGACAGGAGTCTGCACGCATTAATCAGAATTTCCAGAATATCAATACTGATCTGGAAAAAGTAAAGTCATCTACCACTAAGTTTAAAGGGTACTTTACAACAGAAGAATCCTTAAAAAATAAATTTGGATCCCCAAAAGAAGGAGATACAGCCTGGGTAGGAGAACCATATCCAGGCACAGTATATGACGTACAGACAGACGGGCAGTGGCACAATACCGGCAAGGCTCCTGATACCGGAAGTGTAGATCTGCAAGACTATGCTAAGAAGGCAGAACTTACCGAGCTAGAAGGAAAAGTCGGTGGTGTCGGCTATGTAACATGTGATACTGCTGCCGGAACTGCTGCTAAGGTCATAACAGTAACAGGTCTGACAGTTCTTAGTACAGGCATAAGATTGCTTGTAAAAATGACAAATAACAACACTGCCAGCAATGCAACTCTTAATATTAACGGCTTAGGTGCAAAGCCTCTGTATTATAACAATACCCGTGTATCAGGTGATAACACTTGGGAAGCTGGAGAAATAGTTGATATCTATTATGATGGAACTAACTTTTATTCCGGAAATTTCCAAGGTGGAAGTAGCGAAAGTGGAAACCTAATATTGGAGTGGAATACTGATGCTTCAACAACAAGAAAACAAGTAAAACAGTCGGACCGAAAGTCTTTGCTTCAAATAAGTTATAAAAATGGTGACGGAGAAACAATAAATGAACAATACGAAGGTTTATCGGTTACTGATGAAGAATGGAGTAATGATAGTAATTGGAACAAGATCTTAAATTTTAGTGAAACTGTAATAGACAATAATACTGGTAGCAGTTCAAATCCTTTAACATTTGATATATATGAAGGATATGGATTTGTTCAAAGTTCTGAACCTAAATTAGATGTTTATTCTTCTATGTCTGTTAAAGTTTACAAAATAAGACAAGGCGTTAAATATACTCTTGATAATATAATTATAGATGGTTCTGGTTCTGGTTCTTCTTATCTTAAAAAATTTTCTTTTGCAAAAAAAATTGGTAACTCAGGCACAGGAGATGATTTTCAATTTTTATTACCAACTGAATTATGTTGTAAATCTCCTTACGTAGGATTAGGAGGTATATCTTTATCTAATACAGGTGTTGGCTCTCTTGATAATTCTCAATTAATTATTAATCCAATATACATAAAAAATGAAGAAAGTGAACAATTATATTTAATCGTTGGATATAAGTTTAATAATATATATAATAACGCTAAATTGTTTGAAGGTTCAATAACATCCTCAGATATAACATTTAACAAAGTATATAGTCTAAAAATTGGAGAAACAATAGATAATTATGAATACATAAAAAAAAGTGCATGTGAATTTGAAGAAATCAGCTCAAAAAATTTATTTATTAAAGATAATATAACCTCTAATTATGGGGTTATATATAAAACTGAGGGAGAATTAAATTTAAATAAACTATATTCTTGTGCTTATATACCTCTTAAATTTGATACATACTACACAGTTAGTGGATACAAATGGTCGGAACTAGGAGGAGCTCATGGAGGAAATAATATTTGTTTAGTTTGCGAAAAAAAAGAGATTGTTGAAAATTTAAAGATCACAAACTTTATTGAAGGTAATACTTGGTTGTCTACTGATGATTTTTTTACCAAAACAGACAATATATACAAGGAAGCTATTACAAATGATGTATTTACATTTAAGACACCTAAAGAATCAGAATTAAATGTCAGCAAAATAGGAGTTGTTATTAATATATTGTACAGTAATAAGCCTTCAGATATATCTAATATATTACAAGTAGAAGAAGGTACATCTCCTACTGATTATGTTGAGGGAGGAAAATTATATAAATTAACAAAAATATTTGGATATGATTTTTTTCATAAGGATTCTGAAAGTTCTAATTTTAGATCTTCTATATTTAATCAATTATATAATCAAACAATGTTCTTTTTCGGAGATAGTATTACGCAAGGAACAGATGGAGGATATGTTGATTTGATAAAAGATAAATTAAAATTAGCAGTAGCATATAATTACGGCAAAGCTAATGCTACAACTTCTACATTAGTTGATATAATGACAGGATTAGGTATAAGAGAACAAGACGCATCAACTCCTCCTGACTATAACAAGTGTAAAGCCATTTGTATACAAATAGGGACTAATGGAAATGTTGATGGAGATATTAATAAAGATATTCCTAATATATCAATTTATGATATTACTGCTTATCCCTATATCTATAACAATCCTAATGGAACTATTACAGAAGCAACAGTAAATAATGAAGAAGATTACTTTAAAAAATTGTTTCCAAACACATTCTACGCGAATTTAGCTTTATGTATAGAATGGGTATTATGGAAAAATCCAAACTGTAAAATATGGTTAATAACAATTCCTCCAAATAATAGAAAAAATTATATTCAAACAAGGGAGGCTTTAATCAAAATAGGAGAATTGTATTCAATTCCTGTTATAGATGCACAAGCAAATTCAGGTATATCATTTAGGAATATTACAAAATGGTCTAAAGATAATATCCATTTTAATCTGATAGGGAATGAATTATGGGCATCTTATATAGCAAGAGAATTATCTATAAGATATTATGATACTAATGTGGTAGTAGAATAACTCGGTAAGTTTACATTTTGCTCACGGTATTTATTTCGTGAGCAAAAACCGATACTTTACTGTTAAGTCTTAAATAAAAACAAGCATGAAAAAAATTTTTTACGACAATTGGATAGCCAAAATTATCCTGTTTACATGTAATACAATTACACTGGGACCATTCGTACTTACAAAACAAAAAATCTTGTTACAAAGCACAATCAATCACGAATGTACCCATGCACGTCAATGGATTGAAATGGCAGTAGCTTCCGGTACAGTTATATGGATTTTGATGCTGGCATTCGATTTAAGCTCATGGTGGATGCTGATTGCTGGAGTTTTCTTCTATATATGGTATGTCTTAGAATACCTGATAAGACTTGCTGTATATAGAAACCATAAACAGGCATATAAAAGTATTTGCTTTGAATCGGAAGCCCGTAAAGCAGAAAACGACTGCAATTATCTGGAAAATGCTCACTATTTTTCCTGGATCAAGTGCTTTTGATTCAGAAAGTCCTATACTGGTAGCATAAGGCTTTCTGGTTATTCGTAGAACTAGGTAAGTTTATAAAAAGACTTCTATTATTATTTTCAACTTTTTATTTGTATATTTGCAACGACAAAACAAAATATTAATACAACAAAACAAGTAAATTATGAGAGAAAAATTGAATGAAGCAAAAGCATTAATTGATGCTGGAGAAAAGGAAGCTGCAAAGTCTAAGATTGACGAAGTATTATCAATCATTCCGGAAGAAACTAGGTCTGAGAGTGACAGAAAACCTACTATCGGAGGAGGTGGAAGCGGGCTTCCTATTAAAAAGTAAGTAAACCCTATTTAAAAGATGATTAAAACAATCTTGAGATTTTTGACTCCATTTATAACGATCATTGCAGACGCTATTAATGGAGTCTTGCTTTATAGACAATACGAACTGAAAAAATTGGTAGATGAGAGATTATATCCAACTATTGATCATCTAACTGGTTCATCCATATTGTTAATATCTTATGTGCTTAGCACATCTACTCACATGTGTATTTATTATAAGACTTGTTGCTGGACTTTAATATTTATGCATGTGCTTACTATAGTATATATTTATACTTCTATTACGGTTATAGAATACATATATTATGTATGGGTATTACTTGGCTTTTCTTTTATTATGTGGACTGTATCAGTTTTAGGATATAAAACAGCAAAGACTATAAATCAATCCTGCAAACGTTAATAAAAAGTATAAAAATACTTATACCATATTCTCTTAACAATCTAATATCAAATTTCTTTCCACTAAGAGTAGAAATATAATATGCGATTATTTCTGTGTTTTTGTTTGCACCTATCTTTCTTCTTATATTATCTATGTGATTGTTAACTGTTTTTGGGGATATAAATAATTTTTCTGCAATTTCTTTTTCGCTCAAACCGCGCGATAAATATTCTATTATCTCTTTTTCTCGATTTGTAATTGAGTGTTTTGCCCTATTTTTATCGTTGTCCATATTGTGTAATTTTGTGCATCTAAGATAATGAAAATAATCTTAGTTTGCAATGCCTGAAGCATTTAGAGGGCACACACAAACAAAAAAACATGATGGAAATGTCAGATTATGTAGCAATGCGTGAACTTGAACAGAATCACGGAAGTTGCTGGGCGAAGAGTTCGCCTCTCTGGGTAATTGCTGCAGTGTTGGTAATCGGATTCTTTGTCTATAACTGGACTAAGAGCTGCAACGAAAAAGTAGCGTTTGCTACAGGTTTAGCAAATTTGGACGGACGTATTAACTGTCTTGCTCCGCAGGTAGGTAAGTTGAACGATCAGATGTACGGAGCTGCACAAGCATTTGCCGGTTTGACTGTTGGACTTGATGAAACTCGTAGAGATTACGGTAATCAGCTGACCCAGTTGAACAATACTGTGTTCTACAATCCTGCAAATAACGGTTGGTTTGGAACTGGGTACGGAAACCAGCGTAACGGATGTGGTTGTGGATGTCCGAGCCGCGTATTTGCCCAGACTTCCACCTATGCACAGACAGGAACTCCTCAAGTAACTGTTACGGAAAGTTGTGCTAACGATCGTTGTTAAATTTTGCGGTTAAGCCGCTTTTTACCAACCGAGGGCGGCAGTTTGTCGCCCTCTTATTATTTTATCAGTTATGTCAGTATTTACATATAGAAAGAAAACAATAGAAACTAATTTTAGTAGCCGTTCAGAAGCATTTAACTCAATGCTGGCATATCTTATAGAAGAAAAGAAAATGGACCCTATGCAAGCGGCTAAAGAAGCCAATGAGTTTGCAGAAATATTTGCTGTCAATATGGGTTTGCCTACCAAAGTTGATCCTGAACGGAAAGGGTATGACAAGGTAATGTATTACGTAAAAGAAACAGTTACTATGGTAAAGGAAAATCCTGAGATTGTTAATTATTTAATTCCGGCAGTAACTTTTGTTGCTGGACTGTTTACGGGTAAAAAAACAGAACAAGTTCAGGAAAACCATGAGGAACAACCGGTAGTTAATGAACCAATTGATTTTGATAACGTAAAATAACATGCTAAGGAAATTGTATATTGTAATAGATTGTGATGATGAAGTACAAGTACAGACCATCCAAAACGAGTTAAACCAGTTGTCTAATTCTCGCGTCCTCACAGGTAAAAAAATAATGTCTATGTTACCCTATTACAAAAGTCATAGAACTTCATTAAACGAGCTTTTTAAGCTTGTTTCTCAGGGTGGAATTAAGGCTGTGTTATCTATGAAAGGCGCACAATTAATGAGTAAACTTTCTTCAAAATGATAAATGTAATTAACAAAGAGTGTTGTAGAGATTGTACAAAGTGTAATCTTATCAACGAAGTTCCAGGATTTGATTTTTATGGTTGTGTTTTGAATCAGATATATCAGAAAACAATTAGAATTGAGGAACGAATCGACAAGATTGAGTTAAGAGAAAAGGATATAACCATTATTGATAACGAACAAAAGATAAAACAAGATGAAACAAGCAGTCAGGAATTGCCTTAACAAAAAGGGTAAGAACGAGTTCTGGAATAATGAACATTACAGAACTTACAAAATGCATCATGGCATGCATTTTAGCAATAAGTTAGCAGAATATGCAAGTAGTAAAATGGTAAATGCGAATGGCATGAATCACACCTGGTCTTGCAAAGATGTAGAAGGAGCATTTACTTCATTGGGACTTAAACTTCCGGAAAAATCGACCTGGGGTGATGTTACTTATGCAGCAAATATGCTGTATTCTGATTTTGCGCAGCTTCTGAAGTCTGATACTGATGCTGTAAAGATGGCACATGCATTGCTTACAGATCCTGATGGTTATGATGGTATGCTGTTTAACCGTTATACGGCAGATATTATGGAAAAAGGAATCTGTGTACCTTGGATAGATTTAATTTAATCCAATCTTATATTGATAAAAAGAGGCTGCATTATTGTAGCCTCTTTTTTATTAGTATTAGAAGATGTTTAAGTATTATTTAATTACTATTTAAGTGGAAGTAAACATCTTGTTTATATGTTGTGTAATTTAACTATAAAAATCACATTTCGTTTTGAGTTAACAAGCATTAAAATATCACATTTCGTTTTGCTAAATAATCACATTTTGTTCTGAGGCTTGTAAAAAAGTCCCACGAATAAGTCCTTTCTTTCTTTCCGAAAACAACCTTATTCTGCATGGTAAAAAACAAAAAAGTTCTGAAAAT
>ULSY01032042.1_pt1 | contig 16372 bp, 30 predicted proteins | sample 1957201 | NCBI WGS metagenome assembly ULSY01 (sample SAMEA4835723, study PRJEB28245) | human gut metagenome | biome: gut microbiome; material: fecal sample | place: Denmark | collected 2008
GCGGGTATTATTGTAGAGGAAATAAAGAAAGATGTAATGCGTGGAAATACGATGAAAAAGCGCATTATAGAATTGATAAAGTTGTATGAGTAAAGTTTTAATTATTCCAGATGTTCACGGTAGACCATTCTGGAGAAAAGCAAAAGAGAAGATTAATAGTGTGGATAAGGTAGTCTTTTTAGGGGACTACCTCGACCCATATGGTTATGAAGGTATTACTAGAGAGAATGCGATAGAGGAGTTTAAAGAGATTATCCAATTCAAAGTTGATAATCCCGATAAGGTAATACTACTCCTTGGAAATCACGACTGTGCTTATTGCTATGATTTCGGAAGTGCTTCTAGGTATGATTACGCTAATGCAGAGCTAATTAAGGAAATGTTTGAGAATTTCAAGTCTCTATTCCAACTCAAATACTTCTCGGAAGGTATTCTATATACTCATGCTGGAGTTACTAATGATTGGTTAAAGAGTATGGATTTTACTATTACTGACCTAATTACTAAGCCTGAGGACTTTCTAGTTGGCTTCCTATGGGAAGTATCTCGTATGAGAGGAGGGTGGTCTAATACAGGCAGTATGGTATGGAGCGACGTTAGAGAAGGAGATAGAGAGTCTACATATTATCAAATATTTGGACATACTCAATTGGAATCAGAACCCATTATTACTGACAAGTTTGCTTGCTTAGACGTAAGAAGACCTTTTATATTAGATACAGAAACTAAAAAGATTGAAGAGTATGCTTAAATATGTTGATGCCAGAGTAGTCTTTCAGGAAATTCCGGATGAGATTACATTAGCTATAAATATATCTAACTGTCCTTGTCATTGTAAAGGATGTCATAGTCAATACCTAGCCGAAGATATAGGTAAACCATTAATTGAATATCCGCAGGGGTTCTCTGATGATTACATTATTCATCTAGACGAACTAATTACAGATGGTATTTCGTGTATAGCATTTATGGGAGGGGATTCTGACCCTCACTTAGTAAATGTGTTAGCTAGTTTTGTTAAAGATTATTATCCGAATTTAAAAGTGGCATGGTACTCAGGTAGACAAGAACTATCAGAGCACGTGAATATGAAGCATTTCGATTATATCAAGCTAGGTCCATATATTGAAGAAAACGGGCCTTTAAATAGTAAGACAACTAATCAAGTTATGCTTCATATAGATAATAGCTGTGGAAAACCCATAGTTAAAGACATAACATCACGTTTTTGGAAATGATTCTTAAGGTTGCATATGATGATAACAGTCAACATCTGGTTGACGAATTAAAAAAGGTTCTTTCTAAATATCCTTTAGTAGAATTACAAACTTACCATGAAGGCTTGTTTAAGGAACGTAAAAACGCCTTCAAGCTTAAGGGAGGTTTTAGCGCTAGACATACTCCATTTGCTGTATTAATTGATGCAGCTCCAGTAATGGCATTCTACAGTGAAGCTAATACTTGTACCATAGAAGAGATAATGAAAGCATTAAATAATCCTGTAGTGTATGGTAGAATTGAAGGTTAAAGATATTATTGAAAGGAAGAAACTTCTGATAAAAGGACTTGAAGAGAATATCTTCAAGGACTTTACTGAAGAAGAAGAAAATCTCTTGCACTCCAAGCACGGAATGATTAAAGTTAGTCATAGGTCAGGCGCTGGTAAAGTGTACGAAGGGATAACTGGAGCGTTTAAGGTTGGGCTTCCTCTAATTATTGATAGTGAGCCGACTAAGATAATACAGAGAATTACCATGATAGATTGGGACTCTAGTATGTTCCAGGATGCAGATAGAGAGTGGTTTATATTTGAATTTACTCCAATAAGACTCTACGAATTAAGTGTATGATAAGAAAATTTACTAACATCGTTTGTGTATATTACAACGACAAAAATTATATTCCAGCTAAGTATAATTGTCCAGACTTAGAGATTGATGATGTAATTCTCAACCTGACTACAAACAAGGAACAGAATTATGAAAAGATTTCTGAGATTATTGTTGATTATGCCTTTGCTTTGTTCTGTAACAAATCTGATTTAAAAGATTTTTCACAAGACCATAAGAAGTATAAGAGGCAGAACTGGAAATTGCTCGACTTTAGGGAAATAATTAAAACAACAGAGATAAAACCAAAAGATCAGAAATGAAATATGGAGTTATTTTAGCTAGGTTTCAGCCCATTCACAATGGGCACCTAGCTTTAATTAAAAAAGCTTGTTCAGAGAACGATAAGGTTCTTTTGTTAGTGCTGATAAAGTAAACAAGCGTAATCCTATTCCTATAAAGGTTAGGATAAAATTACTAGAAACTGCCTTAGAGGACGAAGGTTTACTTAGTAGATGTATCATTCAGCCTCTTAATGATTTGACTGATAACTCTCAGGATTGGGGATTCTATTTATATGCTAACATAGTTAGTATTATAAAAGAGTCCCATTTTAATATCTACTATAGCGATGGATACGAAATTATTACAACATGGTTTCCACTGAAGGGTTATATATCAATGACTCTCATGGCAAGGTAGAAGAAGGTATATCGGCTACTGTTGTAAGAGATGCCCTAATTTAAGCCTAGAAGGACTAGTTCCTAAGTGTGTTATAGATGCAAGATTTTATTTAACTGAATTTATTTTATTACATGAAAGTACTCATAATTAATAAATCAAGACATCAACTTCCTCAGTATGAAACTCCCTTATCAGCAGGTATGGATATTAGAGGAGACTTTAGTAGAATTAAGTTAGTAGACAATAAGCCTGAGAAATTCTTTTTCGATGCTGATGTTGTAGCTATTAGTAAAATTGAAGATCCAAATGGTCCATTTGTGGTAGACAAGGAAGGAAATCCTACTGATAGAAGAGTTCCCAGTATTCCCGTTGCTTCTACTATTGAAATAAAGCCAGGAGGTAGATGTTTGATTCCGACTGGATTGTTTATAGCTTTACCTAAGGGTTACGAGGCGCAAGTTCGACCACGAAGCGGTCTTGCACTAAAATTGGGGCTTACTGTTCTTAATTCACCTGGAACCATTGACGCCGACTACAGAGGAGAGATTGGAGTTGTATTAGTGAACACTTCCAATGTCCCAGTTAGAATTACTGATGGAGAAAGAATTGCCCAAATAGTTATTGCTAAGCATGAAACTATAGAATGGGAAGTTGTTGAAGAATTACCTTCTACTGAACGAGGAGAAGGAGGATTTGGACATACTGGAGTATGATATAGGTATTAATGGTATTGGGGTTATGTAATTTAGCCCTAATACTTTGTCTCATGCGGAGAGTTGAGGACATTAGTAATCAAATCAAAACTAATTATCACTTTATTGATGATACAAGAGACAAAGTCAAGTATCTAACTTCTCTAATGGATATACGAGTGAATATTCCAGAAGAAATCGAGAAGCAATTTGGTAAGATGAAAAAGGAAATTGTTGTTAAAAATGTATTAAAAGTACCATGACTAAAGAGGAATTGAGGTCTAAAATATTAGAACTCGAAGAAGCTATGAGAGAAGAAGACAGCAAGTCTACCACAGCTAAACTAAGTGATGAACGGGATGAATTAATGAGTAAGTTGGAGGATGTTATCTATGACGAACTCGAAGGTGTTGCAGTTAAAATAGTCACTGAAAGAATTGTTGATAAATACGATGTAGACACTGATATATTAATTACAGAGTATATGGAAAGTGGAGACCTAGAGGAATCATTTAAGATAGCAGCCGAGGAGTGCGATTGCGGTTGGAAGACAGATATTACAAAAAGAATATTAAAATAATTACTACTATGACTAAAGAAGGATTTGTAAAGCTTATTGAAAATGCTCAGAACTATTCTAAGGAATTGGATAGATGGTCTGATTTTGGAATTGATTTGTTTGAACTTCCTATATCCGAACTCGGTTGGGGATTCTTAAATGCAGTACTTCCGGAATTGTTCTCTGATGAAGGAGTGGACTGGGTTAATTGGTGGTTGTTTGAGAAGCCTGGATTATTCAAAAATAGTCTTCCTAATGAAGCTTATGATGAAGACGGAAATATAATTCCTACTGATACGATTGATGATTTGTGGAACTTAGTTAAGGACTACCAGAAATGACACTAGAAGAACTTAAAAAGAAAGTAGTCACTATTACAGTACACAAAAATATTGTATTAGGGGAAGATTTACATGAAGATGATCTGCTAGAGTTTCTCGAACTGCAAGAGGAGGAGGCTTGTTCTGATGAAAGATTATTACAAGCAATAAAAAATGCCTACTACGGAACTCTTAGTGATATTGAAGATATTATCTATGATAACCTCAATGTAACTATTCATGATTAAATATTTGTTAAGCAAAGCCTCAACTGGCAAATTTAGAGTTGTATATTTATCTACTACAGAGCAGTGGGATGAAGAAAAAGCTGGATTTGTAATTAATAGAGTTACAGGACAGCTACATGGAAAGATGACAGAGCAACCAGAAATAGTCATTACTAAAGGAAAAGCTGGTAGAACGCATAGAGAACAACTTGAGTTGCAGTTTAAGTCTGAGCTTAAGAAATATTTAGATAAGGGTTACAAGGAGCTAGAGAACGATCCCGAAACTTATAGCGAAACTCAATTGGAAGAATTTTATGGAGACATTAAAACCGACCAGAATGGATTTGCAAAGCACATGCTTGCAAAATCTGCAGATAAAGTTAAGGAATCCTCAATCAATAAGGTTAAGTATTGGTATGCTAGCAGAAAAATTGATGGAGTTAGGTGTTCCTTCTACTATAAGGACGGTGAGATTCTATCTGCTTCCAGAGGTGGGGGAAATTATGACTATTCAACAAGCCATATCCGAAACAATGAGAGATTGCTTGAGTTCTTCAGGAATCATCCCACTTACATTCTTGATGGAGAGTTGTATAGACATGGTAAAAGTCTCCAACAAATCAGTGGAGCAGCTCGTCTTGAGAAAAACGCAGTTGACTGCGACTGGCTTGAATATTATGTTTACGATATAATGATTCCTAGTATGAAGTTCTCTGATAGGCTTGAAATTCTTAAGCAGCTTCAGAAAGAACTTAATCTTGGATTTAATCCAGATAAAGATTGGGAAGAAGGGGAGTTACAATTACAAATAGTCCCGCAGGAAAAGGTCTCTGGGTACGAGAATATTATGAAACTGCACAACCAATATGTTTCAGAAGGTTGGGAAGGAGTAGTATGTAGAAATCCAGATAAAGAGTATGGCTTCGGCAAGCGTACTAATGATATGCTAAAATTTAAATTCTACAAAGATGCAGAGTTTGAAATTACTGGTTTATCAGAAGGTCTTCGGGAAGAAGATATGTGTTTTACGCTAATAACAGAAGATGGTATAGAATTTAAAGCTAAACCAATGGGTTCTAGAGAACTTAAACAACAATATAGGGAAAGACTTAAGGAGCTGATAGGAAAGATGGCTACTGTTAAGTATTTCTATCTGTCTGATGAAGGTACTCCATTGCAACCTGTACTAAAATGTATTCGCGATTATGAGTAAGTACAAATTTGATGTGTCGCTTGTTACATCTGGTCTTAGTGAAGGGGTATTCGAACTGCAGCCTAGTGACTATCTATATTGTGAGGATGAAGATGAGTTGTTTGATGAAGTTAACGACACACTTCGCAAGCATATCAAGTTCTCTAGAGTATATACTTGCGAATCAGACTGGCGTTACCCAAAAGGATTTTTGGAAGAATGGAGGCGATTAAAGAATGAGCGCTGAAGATATAATTATTTTAGTTATCGCTAATATAGTTGGCAACAGCTCAAATAGATTCGGGCAATCACACGAGCTGTATCTTCCAAAGTCTCTAGAGTCAGAAGTACATGATAAGTGGGACAACTGCTATCATCAAGGCAAATACTATGTAGCTGGAAATACTTTTAAAATCAATTTTTATGAAGAAGATTAAGTATAGGCAATATTACTACGATGGGAACTTTTCTAACCTAGAGTTAGAAGTTCCTGACGAATGCCGTATCTATGAGGTAGGCTTTATGAATATATCCCACAAGATTGAAGAAGGCGAGACTAAAGCTTATGTTTTTCTTTGTCCTTCAGAAATCGAGGATTCTAAACTGCTTTGTAATGTTTATCTATCTTACCTAGACGATGTTTTTATAGAAAACTCAGAAATACCTATACAGAATGTGGGGGAGGCTCCTAGATTTGAAAACGCGTATATGGTAAGATACTACAAAGATGCTGTGGCAGAAAACAAAATATCAGCTATCCTGAGTAAAATAGGAAAGCTCAGTGAAGCTTCTGAACAGGATAGGAGTGACTTACAAGTATTATACAAGGAATCCAAGGGTGTATCCGAAATATCTAAGCTTAGACGTATTACTTATAAAGGTATAGAGATAGGTAGTGTGTATTTCAAGAACTGGATAGATGGAACAGAAGTTGCTTCTATGGCTGTTAGTGAATTACCGTATGGACGTATATGGTTTGAGGAGTTCTCTAATTCCAATGATATAGTTGCTAAGTTTAAGGAAGAAGCAGATAAAATCTATAATTCTATAATAAATTATTAATTATGTATTTAAGTATTCGATTAGACGATGACAGCGTTGAACTAATGCAGTCTGACATCGAAGATATGTGGAATTATCTGGAACAGGATACGGAAAATTTTGTGTATCATACAGCCTCGTACATAGAAGGTCTAGAGTTGGAGTATTATGCAGATGAGCTTAGGCCGCTATATGAGACATTGAAAAACTTCTTTGAAAATGAGTGATGTAGAAAAACGCTATATTTGGCTAGTTAATCATCTAATCTGGAATGGCTCTAAGCAGAAAAACGGGGTTTATTGGGTAAAGATAACCAAAGAGAATGCAGCCCTTCTTGAAGAGAAATATGAAGTGTGCGATACTCGCGCCTTGAAAGGAGGGCTTAAAGTGAATGTTATAAAAATGTGTGATAATTTTATTGTACTTGATACGCGATGAAATACGAAAAATTTGATATTCTAAAGAAAGCTAAATATTCTATCGTTCCGAATAATAGAGAGCTGTATGTAGTCTATGTAGAATGTGACGCAAACGATGGTGGTTACATGAGAGATACTATTGAATTTGATAAGGAATCGTTTGAAGAAGACGAACTTCTCCTATTGGTTTTATCATATGTTAGTAAGTATTCAGGAAGATTTTCTGAGAAAGGATGGAACTCTGCAGGATATGGGCACCATGTAGACGAAAACAAAGATTTTCCTTGGTTGTCGGAGTATCTATCTGAAAATGATATTCTGATATTCGCTGGAATGTGTGATATTATGTGCCATAGCGTATCTAAGATAAGTATAGAATATTATGACAACGATGGAAGAAAAAATAAGGTAGAACTTCCTGATGTAGATAATCTTTTTGAAGACAAACTGGAGTTTGTAGATTATTTAAATAATCTATACAAACTGTATTATGATGAAATTGAATAATGGAGGGAAGCTCCCAGACAAGTTTAAAATAGCTAATCAAGAAATAACCGTAATCATAGAAGATTCTCTTCCAAATAACGGTTACGGTTATTTTTGTGATGCTACTAACACTATTAAATTAGCGAGAACAGTAAAGTCTGAATATGAAGGAAACGTCTCTATGAGTGATGAACAGCTTAGGAATACATTTTATCATGAGCTGTTTCATGTTTTCCAGTTCTATTACAATAATGAATTTAATGAGATTCAGGCTCAAGTATATGCTAACTTTATGTGTGAATTTATAGAAACTACTGAAGAACCATTTTAAAAATATAAGAAATGAAGTTATCAAAAAGTAAGAAAGCCAACGTCAATTATTTGGCAAAGATTGTAGAAATTAAGAATTTTAGACAACACAGTAACCCAGAAGTAACTAGACTTAAGTGCTGCACTATTGATGGATTTAACATCATTACTGGCATTGATTCCCAGCCAGGATTGTATGTTTATTTCCCAACTGCTTGTTGCATTAATCCTGATTTTCTAAGGTATTGCAACTTGTACAGACATAAGGAGTTGAACAACGACCCAGAACAAACTGGTATGTTTGAAGACAATGGTAGAGTCAAAGCTATTAGACTTAAAAATGAACTGTCGGAAGGTTTTATTATGCCCATTATACAGTTCCAAAACTATATAATGTCCGTAACTAATAAAGAGATAGAAATTGAAGTAGGAACTGAATTTGATATTGTAGAACATGAAGGCAAAGAATTTTGGATTAACAAGAAGTACATCCCTAAGAGACAGCAAGGACAAGGTGGCACACCACGTAACAACCAAACGAAGAAAGTCAAAGGAATCAGCAAGGTCATTGATGAACAATTTAGATTCCACTACGACACAACTCTTATTAAGAAATGTCCTAATGTAATTCATCCAAATGATTTAATCAGTATTACTGAGAAAATTCACGGAACTTCTGGTATATCAGCTTATGTGCTTTGCAAACAAGACCTGAACTGGAAACAGAAAATCGCTAAATGGCTTACTGGAGAAGAGTTCAATAAGTATGATTATTTGTATGCTTCTAGAACGGTAATAAAGAATCAGTTCTATAATAAGAATGTTACTCCTGGATTCTATGGGTGTGACGTTTGGGCGGAAGCTGATAAAATAGTTAAACCTTGCTTGTCTAAAGGTATGACTGCATATTATGAAATCGTTGGTTTCTTACCTAATGGTGGCTATATCCAAAAGAATTATGATTATGGCTGTATGCCTCCTAAAGAAGGAGAACAGTATACTCACGAAAAGCACTTTAAAGTGCGAATATATCGTGTAACATTAACTAATGTTGACGGTGTAGTTCACGAATTTAGTGCTAGGGAAGTTCAACAATGGTGTGCTAAGGTAGGTCTTATCCCAGTAAAAGAGTGGTATTATGGTACCGCCAATAGCTTATATCCAGAACTTAACGAAGCTGAGCACTGGAACGAAAATTTCATGGAGAAATTAGCTAACGACGCTAGATTCTATATGGAGCGAACTTCGCCATCTTGCGATAACAAAGTACCTCATGAGGGAATAGTTATTAAGATTGAGAATATGAAATCTGAGGCATTTAAGCTTAAATGTTTTAAATTCCTAGATAAGGAAGGAAAGGAACTTGACAAAGGTGAAACTAATATTGAAGACGAAGCATGATAATAAGTTATAATGTAGAGGTAGTTAAGAACTACGATGTGAATATCCCTAAGTTAATCGACCAAGTGGTGAAAACACTTAAGGAAGATGAAGAGGGAGAAGTTGAAGGCTGGATGATACTTAATGAAGCGGGAGATAACATAGATTATCATCTGCGGAACTTAGGCTTTCCTGACTCTGATTGTCTAACTGACTATGTCATTGATGATATTTTAGACGAAATGGAGAAAGAGCTAGTAAAACAAGGATATGAATGTTAAAGAGTACTTAACTAGTAAAAAGTATGGCAGTTTGCGTTACAAGCTGTCGTACTTTTTTCATAGTAAAATTCCTTTCCTTTCTCCTGGCTGGAACGAGTATCGTAATCCATGGTATCACTGGCGGAAAGCCAGAAAATACTTTAAACGCCCCAAGGCCCACTTTCTATTTAGAAAGAACTTTTGGACATTTGGACTTCCCATAAGAAGAGGCTACTATAGTCCGGTGATAGATATAGGATTTCATGCATTAGGATGGAAGGATAAATGGGACAGTCCCAGACACGAATGGGACCCGATGATTTGTATAACATTTTTCAGAACTTGGCATTTATTATGGATATTTAACTGGGCTACTAAACATAAAAAGGATAGTATTACTGGCAGCATGGCTACTTGGGAAGCTATTCTAGACTATACTAGATATGATAAATCTCTAAGCTATGTAGTAGACAATCATATATGGCCGTATGACCGTGATGGTGAAAAGGTTTATATTAGTATAGTACCTAATATGACTAGAGAAGGACTAAATAAATATTCTGATGAATCCAAACACACTGAGAAAGATACAGAGATTGGAGGCTGGTGAATCGTTTATAACAAGCGAGCCGGGAAATTCAATGCTCCCTCTGTATAAGAGCAATGAAAAGCATCTTGTCACTCCTATAAGGTGGCAAGAATGTAATGTTGGAGATGTAGTATTTTGTAAAGTTAGAGGCGTTACTCATAAAGTATACGCGATAGACTCAAACAAAGGATGCCTTATTGGAAATAACAAAGGGCATATGAATGGATGGACTAAAAATGTTTACGGATTAGCTTATAAGATATGAAAATATGTGCAATAAGTGATTTACATGGATTTCTAATTGATTATATAGAGCCATGTGAACTTGTTTTAATATGTGGAGATATTGTTCCTCTTTATATGCAGAGAAACAAGCCACAGTGTGAGAAGTGGTTGAAGACTGTATTTGCAGATTGGATTAAATCATTGCCGTGTAAGAAGGTAGTATTTACAGCTGGAAACCATGATTTTGTTTTTGAAAATAGGGATTTTCTTTGGAATAACTCTGTGATTAAATTTCCTACAGAAGGAAAAGCTGAATTTCTTGATAATTCTCATCTAGACTATCTAAGTGATGAAGGAAAGGTATATAGAATTTATGGAACTCCGGCCTGCCATAAATTTGGTAATTGGGCTTTCATGTATTCTGACGAGAAACTAGAAGAAATCTATTCACATATCCCAGGAAATTGCGATATATTGATTAGTCATGATGCTCCCGCATTAAATGATTGTGGTATGATTCCGCCTGGTAGGTGGAGTTCTACTCCTATAAATGCAGGAAATGAGGTCTTGGCTAAGGCTATTATAGATAAGAAACCAAAGTATGCTTTTTGTGGACATATCCACGAAGGAAATCATTGGCTACTAGATGCAGGTGAGACAAAGACCGCCAATGTATCTATTCTCGATGACTCTTACGATATTAATTATGAACCTTTATATTTGGATATTTAATACTATTCTGGTCTATATATTTGGAGGATTAGTATTGTCATTAGTAACAGTTGGAATTTATGAGATAATACAGGAAGAAAAGGACTTCCTTGAAACCTACGGGTCTAGATTCATTTGTAAATATTAAAAATTAATCAAATGGAACAAGCTGTATTTCAAAGAATGTTGGGAGAATTTAACGAAGTTAATGAACGTGCTGTTAAGCTCAGAGATTTTATCCTAGGGGATAAGTTCAAGGAGGTTGACAACCTTAATAAAGACTTACTAGTCGCCCAACTAAAAGCAATGGAAGCATATATATCAGTACTATCTATTCGTATTGGTCTTAATGCTCCTAAAGATGAAATTTCAGAAGCCCAGGTTGTAAAAGAAGGTGAGTAAAAAAATCATTTTCACAGACCGTTCTGACTCACTGTTGACGAGTTACCTCAGGGATATATCTAAATATAAGATCTTAGATAGTACTGAGGTAACTCGTCTCATTTGTGAGGCTCAAAAAGGAGGTGATGTTGCTAGAGAACGAGTCATAAAATCAAATCTTAGGTTTGTTGTGACTATCGCCAAGCAATTTCAGAATAGAGGTATCCCTTTAATGGATTTAATCTCTAGTGGAAATGAAGGATTAATGAAAGCTATTGATAAGTTTGACCCAGAAAGAGGAGTGACATTCTTGTCATATGCTGTATGGTGGATTAGACAAAGTATCTATAATTCTATATATTGGCAAGCACGAGAAATTCGTCTTCCAATGTCTCAGCAATTATTGGTAATAAGTATACTCGATGCAACTAATAAATTCTTGCAATCGCATGATAGAAATCCAAGTTCCGAAGAAATATCAGAAATGACTGATATTCCTAGGGAGCAAATTGACTATCTAGCACAGTTTTCTAATAAGTTAGTTTCTGTGGACGATTTCATAGGAGGAGATGAAGAAAACAGTCAAGTCTGTGATATTATTCCAGATGGTGAAGATCCCCTTGACGAACAAGTAAATAAAAGCTATGTAACTAAAGAGCTAGAGAATCTACTTTCTAAATTAACAATTAGAGAGCATGATTTAATCTGTATGCTATTTGGTATAGGAATGGCTCCGGTCAATCCTAAAATTATAGCTGATATGTACGGTGTTGGAGGAGAAAGAATAAGACAGATGAAGGAGGGAGCTTTAGCTAAATTAAGACGTAGATTTTCTAATCAACTTAAAAATTTAATGTAATGAAATTCGGAGAAATATTGTCTAAGTTACAAGAGGGAAAAGTAGTAAGAAGGAAAGTATTTCAGAGCAATCTGGTGATATTTATGCAGATACCTGCAATGATTTCTGGAGATGGAATACCTGCCATGCGTTCTATCCCTGATGATATGAAAGCTCTTATGTGTAGTTACGGTGTAGGTATTACATACCATGACCAGTTTATCATGTATGACTTTTCTGATAGGACTTGTACTTACTATCCTTTTGATGGTGAAGATATAAACGCAGATGATTGGGAAGTAGTTGATCCTTTAACTTATGACCCATATGACGACTTTAGATAATTATCCAATGGGTGCAGCTAATGACCCTAGAGCACCTTACAATGAACCACTACCTACTAAGGTTAAGGTAGAAGTAGGAGTTGAATTAGGGTTATTCGTAGATGTAGAAGTAATAGATGAAGATGATACTAAGGGTGCAGTTGAAGAAGCTATTTATAATAGGTTCAAATCCAAAGATGTTGAAATAAATAACATCGAAATCTATCAACATGATTTATTTAGTAAGTCGGAATAAAACTTTATTTGGGTCTACAAAATACAAAGAAGTAAGTTTCGAGGAGGCAATGAAAATATTGTTGCCTCTTTCTTTAGTTCAATTTGATACTGAAACTAAGGGATTAGATGCGCATACTAAGGAGTTACTAACTGTGCAACTAGGTTGCAAAGAAAATCAAGTTGTCTTTGACTGGACAACTATGTCAGCAGAAGAGAAAGCTGAGATAAAGGATTATTTTGAGTCTGATAGAGTATTTCTTGGATGGAATTTAATGTTTGACTTAGGGTTTTTATATGTGCAGGATATTTGGCCAAATTATATCTGGGATGGTATGATTGCCGAGAAATTACTTTGGTTAGGCTATCCAGCTAATATAAGAGAAATGAGTTTGAAAGCAGCTGCATGGAATTATCTAAACTATGACTTAGATAAATCTGTTCGAGGTAAGATTATAAATGATGGTCTTACTGAAGATGTAGTAGTCTATGCTGCAGGAGACGTAATGTGGCTAGAAGACATTGAAGAAAAACAAGAAATAGAGCTTGCTAAGCAAGAATTAAATCTTGCTATGAAACTTGAGTGTGAGTTTATCAAGAGTCTTGCTTATTTCAAGCATTGTGGCGTTCATCTAGATGTCGTAAAATGGAGAAATAAGATGGCTAAAGACCTTGTTAAGCTGAAGGATTCTGAGCAAGAACTGAACGATTGGGTAGTTCAATGGGATTCTGAAAAGAGACATGATGGATGGGATATTAAATATCCAGAACTGGAATTTTATAACCTTATGGAAATAGAGGATGAAGTAGCTAGACTACTAAAAGAGAAATATGTCCGATGCCCTCAAGAAGACCTTGAAACACCAGACGGAAAGGTTAAAGCTTATAGAAAAAGAGTAATAAGTCAATTTACTAAGGTAGATAATCAAGGTGATTTATTTAATGGCTTTGATACCAAGCCTAAGTGTACAATTAACTGGAGTAGCTCTCAACAAGTTATTAAATTATTTGAATTACTAGGAATTAAAGTCAAGACATTTGATAAGCAAACTAAGAAGGAAAAGAAATCTGTTGAAGCTAAGCTTCTAGCTCCACAGGCTAAAGATTTCCCGATTATTCCTATCTATCTAAAATATCAGGAAGCTGCAAAAGTGGTTTCTACTTATGGGGAAAACTGGTTGAAGGCAATTAACCCTAAGACTGGAAGAATCCATGTAGATTTTCACTCACTAGGAGCTGATACAGCTAGAGTAAGTTCTGGAGGGGGAGTATATAAACTTAATCTACAGAATTTACCTCATGACAAGGAAACTAGAGCATGTTTTACTGCAGAGAAAGGTAATAAGTGGATTTCTGCGGATTATCAGTCTCAAGAAAGTAGAATCATTGCTTCTGTATCTAAGGACGAGGCTATGATTGAACTATTTGAACATGGCTGTGGGGATGTTCATAGTCTAGTAGCTAAAATGTCTTATCCGAATATTATCCCTAGAGACTGCCCTATAGAGGATATAGCTAAATTATACCATGCCCAAAGACAGGATGCTAAAGGTATTGAATTTGCCATCAATTATGGAGGCGATGCAAATACTATAGCTAATAACAAGGGTCTACCGTTGTTAGAAGCTCAAGAGATCTATGATAACTTTATGAAGGGTTTCCCTGGAGTAAAACAGTATCAAGATTATTGTAGAATGGCAGTAATGAGGGATGGTTATATTTTGTTAAATCCTATAACTAAGCATAGAGCACATATATATGATATTGATGACCTCTGGCGGATTTCTAAGAAGTTTAACGACCCAGAGTTCTGGAATTATTACAGAGAAATGAAGAGAGATTCTCCTGGCTGTGATACCGTCCAAGACGTTAAGAGATATTTTCAGAGAAAAGCAGCATCTGAAAAGCAGTCTATCAATTATCGTATTCAGAACAGGGGAGCAATGTGTTTTAAACTTTCCTCTATTAAACTATTTAATTGGATTAAGGAGCATAAGCTTCTTAACATTGTTAAGATGTGTGTTCCCGTCCATGACGAGTTTAATCTAGAATGCCCAGAATCTATTGCCGATGAAGTATCTAAGGTATTAGTTAAGTGTATGATAGATGGAGGGAAACCATTCTGTCCTAATGTATTTTTAGGTGCAGATGTTACTGTATCAGATCATTGGATTCATTAACGAATAAGGGGCTATAGTAGTGATGCCAAACCTGAGCCCCCTTGGCCTACTAACAGTGCCTACAGTCCAAGGTGTAATGCTGAGAGCGCAGTTAGGGCATCATTTTTAATTAAATATAGTAGTGTATGAAAAAATTATTTGGTTTATTGTTAATAGCAATTATTGCTTTAAGTTCTTGTGCAGACAGCAAGACCTTTGAGAGAGCTGATGGAACTAAGTTTGTAGCTGAACCTTACGGTTGGGCAAACTATCAAACTAAGAAAATTGAGGGAGTAACCTATGAAGCGTGTATGGGCAACGTTGTTTTGGGTGTTATTGCTGTAGAAACTGTAGTCATTCCAGTATGGGTAACTGGATGGGAGTTATACGAACCAGTATCCTACACAGAACCTAGTACTAAATAATCATGGATACTTATACACCAGTAAGAGCTATGATTATCTGTGCTAATGGCACTGGAGATTATATAAAGAAGGAGGATGCTATTAAGGTTCTACAGAATATACTCGGAGAAAATTCCTCCAAAATAATAGAAGCCTTTTTAAAGGAATTTAGTTAACTAAAATAATAGAAAAATTATGAGCAGTTACTTAACTATATATGGTGTTCCTAAAAATGAAGGTAAACCTATAGACATTGTTAGCTTCAGTCGGTCCCACTGTATATATAGCGCAATTTGCGATGAAGTTAATGTGGCATGGGCTGGAGAAAGTGAAGTATATACCAACTTGAATACTTCAGACTTAGATGGAGTTATTCATAGTATTGAAGAGGATATAAAGTCTTCTACTGAGAGATTAACTCTGTATGAAAAATATGCTGCCAATAATCCAGATTATATTGAGGAGATTATACTCTTAAAGGAGTATCTAGAGGAGCTTACTACTAGTAAAAATTATTGTGAGTTTCTACGGTATATCATATCGTGGACATCTTTAGGCTTTTCTGACTTTAGTCAAATTTGTTGTAACGTAGATTGACATGAAATTTAAATTAGAATTTACATTTGATATCTCCGATAGCTCGTTATTGATAGACGCTAACGATGGCAGATCTGAAGAATATACTAGTTTAGAAGATGTACCAGAAGATACTCTAATGGAACCCAGACGAAATGGAAGAAGGCGACTGGGATGAATTATGGAGTAGAGTAGATGAAAATGCTTACTATAGTTCTTCTATAGAAGAATGTGAGGACGATGAAGAATGGAATGAATATAGCGGAGAAATCTATGGAGAAGACCAAATTTTACAATAGGGAGGATTTGAAGGCTAAAGATGTAGTACGCCTTATTGGAATATGGGAGGGAGAGGCTGGAGAGTCTTTTACTGACTATTGTGACTTCTCACGAGAGGCTGATAAAAACTTCTTACTATTCTTAGCAGAGAAGTATCCAATACTTTACGATTATCATTGTAAGGTTGCAGGCAATGACTGGCTAGACCATTGTATTCAGTATGTAGTTGACCACTGTGGAGAGTACCTTACCCAG
>ULSY01036404.1_pt1 | contig 16371 bp, 7 predicted proteins | sample 1957201 | NCBI WGS metagenome assembly ULSY01 (sample SAMEA4835723, study PRJEB28245) | human gut metagenome | biome: gut microbiome; material: fecal sample | place: Denmark | collected 2008
ATTCCGGTCTGATAGACCAATACTTATATGCAGATAATCAGCAGGCTTTGAGTGTGGTGACCAAAATGGGCGACTGGGCTTATAACAAACTGAAACCGCTTAGTGAAGAGACACGCCGGTTAATGATACGTAATGAGTTCGGGGGAATCAACGAATCATTTTATAATTTATATGCCATCACAGGCGACGAGCGTTATCGTTGGTTGGCGGAATATTTCTATCATAATGACGTGATCGACCCACTGAAAGAACTTCGGGATGATTTGGGAACCAAACATACAAATACATTTATCCCGAAAGTAATTGCAGAAGCTCGCAACTATGAATTGACACAGAATGAGACGAGTAAAAAACTTTCAGAGTTTTTCTGGCATACCATGATTGACCATCACACCTTTGCTCCGGGATGCAGCAGTGATAAAGAGCATTTTTTCGACCCGAAGAAATGCTCTAAACACTTGACTGGTTATACCGGTGAAACATGTTGCACCTACAATATGTTGAAACTTAGTCGCCATCTTTTCTGCTGGACCGGTGATTCTTCTATTGCCGATTACTACGAGAGAGCATTATACAATCATATCCTTGGACAGCAAGACCCGGAAACAGGGATGGTAACTTATTTCCTTCCGTTACTTTCCGGTTCTCATAAACTGTATAGCACCAAAGAAAATTCTTTCTGGTGTTGTGTAGGTAGTGGATTTGAGAATCATGCCAAATATGGAGAAGCCATCTATTACCATAATGATAAAGGCATCTATGTGAATCTGTTTATTCCTTCCCAAGTGACTTGGAAAGAAAAAGGGCTGACGCTTCTCCAGGAAACCGATTTTCCGAAGGAAGAGACTACTCGGCTCACTCTTCGTGCAGAAAAGCCAAGGCATACTACTATTTATTTGAGATATCCCTCATGGAGTAAAAATGTGAAGGTACTTGTGAATGGTAAAAAGGTGTCAGTGAAACAGAAACCGGGTTCTTATATTGCTATTACCCGTGAATGGAAAGATGGTGACCGTATTGCGGCCACTTATCCCATGCAGATCGAACTGGAAGCTACTCCCGATAATCCGAATAAAGTAGCTTTGCTGTATGGACCGTTAGTACTTGCCGGAGAACGGGGAACGGAAGGAATGCAGGCACCTGCTCCCTTCTCTGATCCTGCTCTTTACAACGATTATTATACTTATAATTTTCATGTTCCTGTCGATCTGCGTACATCATTTAAAATAGACGTGAAACACCCCGAACGAACATTGCACCGTGTGGGAAAAGACTTGAAATTTACTACGGAGCAAGGAGATGTGATCCGTCCGCTTTATGATTTGCATCACCAGCGTTATGTAGTGTATTGGGATTTACAAGATTGATTTAATTTAATGAACATGCACGAATAAATTATTCGGGTGCATTGAGTAAATACTTCCGCCTCTTCGTATTTGTCTATTAGCATCAGCAAATACGGAGAGGCGACTTTTTAGATAAGGAACCGCTCTCTTTTGGAGATTTTTGTGTATGTTTGTCACATGTTTAATATGATAAAGCCCGTTGGCAGGTGAAAAGCACGATTAAATATTTGGTTCTTATAATAATGTGTTGGGTTTGCGGGGAAAACTTGCAGGCACAACCCTATATGTTTCGTAATGTCGTTATGTCCGACGGCCTTTCCGGTTTGTTGGTGAATGCTATTTATAAAGACTCGGAAGGTTTCATCTGGTTGGGGACAGACAACGGCCTCGACCGTTTTGACGGTGTGAAGGTGAAGCATTTCGAATTCCGCGGAGTAGATTCGGGAAGAAAGAAACGGGTGAACTGTATTACAGAAACCGATAACAAGCAACTATGGATCGGAAATGGAATCGGACTCTGGCGGCTGAATCGCTCCGGTAGTGAATTGCAGAGAATCGTTCCCGAGAAGATCGACTGTGCCGTCAATGCTTTGTTGGCAGATGGAGATGTACTTTATATAGGTACGGAGAGAGGACTGTTTATTCAGAAAGACGGTCAGTTGCTTCAGGTACAGACCGATAAAAATATGCTGGCAGCCTGTAACCGGATCATGGACCTCTGCCTGAATGAGGATAAGAGTGTCCTTTGGTTGGCAACAGTGCAAGGGTTATTTTCTTATTCGCTGAAAGATGGTCAGATCAATTCCTGGCATTTCAGAGAGAATGTTCCCGAAGCCGATTATTTCCGTTGTCTGACCCGCATAGGTGAAACGCTGTATCTGGGTACAATGAGTCAGGGAGTCGTCTGTTTCGATATCCCGAAACAGACATTTGCCCATACGGTTTCTTTGGGATGTGATGTGATATCTGATATTTCCGGTGATGGAAAGGAGACGGTGTACATCGCTACAGATGGAAATGGGGTTCATTTCCTTTCTCACAAAGACCGGAAAGTGGTTCGCCGCTTTTTCCATGATGTGAATGATAAAGAAGGGATTCGCAGTAATTCTATCTACTCACTACTGGTGGATGACAGGGGTGCAGTCTGGGTAGGACATTTCCAAGCCGGATTGGATTATTCACTGTATCAAAACGGACTGTTCCGTACGTACGCTTATCCTCCTCAGTTTAACTCTGCCAATTTATCAATTCGTTCGTTCGTAAACCGGGGACCGGAGAAAGTGATTGGTTCGCGTGACGGATTGTTCTATATTAATGAAGCTACCGGCATAGTGAAAAGTTTCGTGAAACCGGTTCTTACGTCCGATCTGATCCTTACCATTTGCTTCTATGAAGGTGAATATTATATCGGTACGTATGGCGGTGGTATGATGGTATTAAATCCGCAGACGTTATCTCTCAAATACTTTACACAAGGTGATACGGAACTCTTCCAGAAAGGACATATCTTCTGTGTAAAACCGGATAACAGGGGAAATCTTTGGATTGGCACCTCGCAGGGACTATTCTGTTACAACGGGCAGACAAAGCAAATCAAAAACTTCACCAGCACCAACTCTCAGTTGCCCGAAGGAAATGTGTATGAAGTAAGTTTTGACTCTACCGGAAAAGGGTGGATTGCTACAGAAACCGGTATGTGCATCTATGATCCGGCCTCACAAAGCCTTCGTTCCAATGTGTTTCCGGAAGGATTTGTACACAAAGATAAAGTACGTACTATTTATGAAGATGCAGAACATAACCTTTACTTTATCCGTGAGAAAGGCAGCCTGTTTACTTCTACCTTAACGATGGACCATTTCCGCAATCAATCAGTACTTTCTACGCTTCCCGATAACTCGCTGATGTCAATAACAGAAGATAATCAAGGCTGGCTGTGGGTAGGCTGCAACGATGGATTGTTGCGTATTAAGGAAGAAGGAGAAGAGTATGACTCCTTCACCTTCAATGACGGAGTGCCGGGACCGACTTTCACTAACGGAGCGGCTTATAAAGATGAAAGAGGACTGTTGTGGTTTGGCAATACCAAGGGGCTGATCTATGTAGATCCGAAACAGGTAGATGAGGTACGTGGAAAGGTCCGTCCGATTGTCTTTACGGATATTCTGGCTAATGGAGTTTCTATCAATAAATCGTCTTTGAAGTATAATCAGAACAATCTTACTTTCTGTTTTACCGATTTTGCATATGGATTACCTTCTGCCTTGTTATATGAGTATAAACTGGAGGGAGCGGACAGTGACTGGAAGTTGCTGACAGCACAGAGTGAAGTATCGTATTATGGGCTTTCTTCCGGGACATACACATTCTGTGTACGTATTCCGGGCAATGAACAATCAATGGCCATTTATAAGGTGACTGTGCAGCCGATGATTCCTTGGTGGGGATGGGTGATTCTCGCTATATCGATTATTCTGATCGTTGTTCTGGTGAGATATTATGTGCGGAAATCTGCTCCATTGGTCACGGAAGTACACGAGATCTCATCCGAAGAAGAAGAGGAAGAAGAAAAGACGGCGGAACCACATCCTGCAGAAGAAAAATATAAGGCCAACCGTATGAGCGAAGCCGAATGTAAAGAACTTCATGACAGGCTTGTTGCTTATGTGGAGAAAGAAAAACCTTATATTAATCCCGACTTGAAAATGGGAGAACTTGCCGCCGCATTGCATACTTCTTCCCATTCCTTGTCCTATCTGCTCAATCAATATCTTAATCAGTCATACTATGACTTTATAAATGAGTATCGGGTTGCCCAGTTCAAGAAAATGGTAGAGGATAATGATTACTCCCGTTATACATTGACAGCATTGGCCGAACTATGTGGCTTCAGTTCACGTGCTTCTTTCTTCCGTTCATTCAAGAAAAGTACCGGAGTTACTCCGAACGAGTATATTCGCAGTATCGGAGGAACGGCTAAAGATGAATAGTAAATGTGCTCCCTTCATTAAGATATTATGCAGGTAAGATTAATGTATTCGGTCAGTAACAAGAGATCGTTTCACGTATGTGATTCCATCGGTTCATGTACGTGATTCATTGGGCTTACGTACATGAGCTGAACGGTTCACGTACGTGAAATGAATACATGAAAGCACCTGAATATATTAGTCAAGCCTTGTTTGTATGTTAAGCTTCCCAGCCTTTGTCTTAATACATGCAGCTTACATAGAACAATATTGGGCGTAAACAACGTACATTCATGGCAAAAATGGTGTTTTTAACATTGGTAGACGTTACCCTTGAATAGTCTGTCTAACACCTGATAATCAATTGAATAAATAGATCGCTTGTCAAAAACAGGTGATAATAGAAATCAAGAACTATTCTATTATCACCTTATTATCACCATCTATTATCACCCTTACTGCTTTAATTATAAGACACTTGTCCTGCCAAGGTGATAAGTGACAATAACCAAAGGCTTTTTATTTCCCAGGTTACTTTGCTCAAATTGATGAGATGTGAACCATCGGTCTGCTTATTATGCCCAAACGGAGTCTCATTTTATAAAGTGAGACTCCGTTTAAAAAGTGTGTAAGTGATTGTAATTCATTTGCTTAAATAAAATAAAGTCTACCTAGATGCGTTGAGATTCATCTCCCTTGTTTTTTGAAATCATTCTCCGGAATTGCCTTTATATTTGCATCGTGTTCAAAACCGAAAAAGATAGTATTATGGAGACAACAGCTTACACTTCCGACAACATTATCACCCGTTCTTACGAGGAATATCATCAGGTAATCTTAAACTATATTACCTATCGGATTGCTCACCGTTATGAAGCGGAGGATTTAACTCAAGATGTATTTGTGCGTCTGATGGATTACAAACAGATGCTCCGTCCGGATACAGTAAAATACTTCCTTTTTACGATCGCACGCAATTTAGTGACCGACTATATCCGTCGTTATTATAAAAAGCAGGAGATAGATAGTTACCTCTATGATTTTACTGTCACTTCTTCCAATGATACTGAAGAGAAAATCATTGCTGATGATTTGATGGCGATGGAACGGACACGGTTGGCAGCCATGCCCGAACAGCGACGGCTGATCTATACGTTAAATCGTTTTGAGGATAAATCTTCTCCGGAGATAGCCTCCGAATTAGAATTGAGTTGCCGTACAGTGGAAAACCATCTTTTTCTCGGACGCCGTGATATGCGTGACTTCTTCCGAAACTGTATATAAAATTATTCATATAATAAACAACCTTTGGTGCTTATGGAAAAGGAATCAATACTGAGTGAGAGGTATCTTTATGCCTCAACAAATTTTAGAGAACAAGAATTTAATACTATTTTTAAACCTCAAATTTAATGTTATGAAACGAAGAGGATTAATTTTTAATTCGCAACCTAATAAGGCGGTCATAGTTGCTTTAGGACTGATGTTGATGCTGTGTCCGGCTTCCCGGACATGGGCTTATGCAAATGTTAATGATAGCAGGACTATAGCACAGTCTCAAAAACAAGTCAAAGGTCAGGTTGTGGATGCGACGGGAGAACCTGTTATTGGTGCAAGTATACTCGAGAAGGGAACTACGAATGGAGTAATTTCTGATATTGATGGGAATTTCTCTTTAAATGTAAGTTCTCCGAATGCTGTGATTGTTATTTCGTATATTGGTTTTAAATCAATGGAACTTTCGGCTTCCGATCCTAAATTGCGGAAGATTATAATGAAAGAAGACACTGAAGTACTGGACGAAGTGGTGGTTGTAGGATATGGTACTCAGAGAAAGGAATCTTTAACAGGTGCTGTAACTGTTGTAGGAGCCAAACAACTGGAAAATAAAGGTACGATGTCAAGCCCGTTGCAGGCAATGCAGGGCACTGTGCCCGGAGTACTTATCACTCGTAATTCCGGAGCTCCTGGAGATGAGAGTTGGGGTATGAAACTTCGTGGAGCGTCTTCATCCAACTCTACTGATCCACTCATTATTGTAGATGGTGTGGAATATAGTGACGGTATCAACGGTATGCGCAATTTGAATCCGGATGACATTGAATCTATCAACTTCCTGAAAGATGCTTCGGCTGCTATATATGGATCGAAAGCAGCGGGAGGTGTTGTATTGATTACAACGAAGAAGGCAAAAGCGGGTAAAACTGTTGTCCAGTATAATGGTTCTTTTACTGGAAAAGTGGTAGGGCTTCAACCGGAATTGATGTCGTTGGATCAATGGGCGGATGCAGTGATTACTGCTCAGACTAATGATGGCTATTCTGATTCAAACTGGATTCGCTATGCCAGACTAGCCAAATTGTATAAGAACCAGTACATTGATTTGAGTCATAGTGCACACCCGATTCCCGAAGGATTCAAGGATGTGGAAGACTTTGTCTTTATGGATAATGACTGGCAGGATATTTTATGGGGAAATTCATGGTCTACACAACATGACCTCAGTGTCTCGGGAGGTACAGAGAAAAACTTGTTTCGTTTGTCACTGGGATATATGTATGACAACAGTACCTTGAAATGGGGAAATAATAACAATCAACGTTACAATATGCGTTTGAACAACCAATTTAAGCTATCGGATGCTGTGATGTTGACATCTAGTATCGGTTATAACCGTCAGGATCAAGTATCTCCCAGTATGATAGGGAAAGTTCTTTCCCAGTCTTCCCCACAACCGGGTTTGCCTGCTTCTACTATCGACGGACGTCCCTATGGATGGGGAACGTGGCGTGCATTGAACTGGTGGGCTGAGGAAGGTGGAGACAATAAACTGAAGGTTTCGGCTATCAATATCAGCGAATCGTTGAACTGGAAGATATATTCGGATCTGGATGCCGTTGTCAATGTGGGCTATAACACTTCAACCGCTACACGTGAGAAAGTAGAGAAATCTATTGATTGGTATAATTATGCAGGCACTAAATTGTTGGCGACAGAACCTACTCAGGAAAAGAGTAAATACTCTGATTCTTTTTCAAGAACAGACTACTATATGGTTTCCGGTTACCTGAATTGGCACAAAACATTGGCGGAAGTACATAATCTGAGTGCAATGGCTGGTACACAGTATAATTACACACAGTATAAATATACTTTTGTATCTGTAAAAGATATCAATCCGTCTTTAGAGATACCAAATGGTGCCGGAGAAGTTCTGATAAAAGATGGAGACAGTAAGCCTGCAAAATGGCATGAGGCAATGATGTCCTATTTCGGACGTTTGAACTATGATTATAAACAACGTTATTTGGTGGAAGGCAATCTGCGATATGACGGTTCTTCAAAGTTCCGTCCCGAAAATCGCTGGCAATTCTTTTGGGGAGTATCTGGAGGATGGCGTTTGAGTGAGGAAAGCTTCATGCAGCCGTTATCTTCTTTGGTCAGTAACTTAAAGCTGAGACTGTCTTATGGTGTATTGGGCAATCAAAGTGGCGTAGATCGTTACGATGGTACTCAGTTGTACAATTTTTCTTCGTCTAGCGGAGCATATATTGGCTCTGGAAAAGTTTCGACTATTGATACGAATGGGAAGATTGTAACTACAGACCGTACTTGGGAACGTATTCATAGTTATAACTTGGGGCTGGACTTCGGATTCTTCAATAACCGACTGACTGGTACTGTAGAGTTATTTATGAAGAAAAATAATAATATGTTGATTGATGCCCAGTATCCGGGTGTGTTGGGAGATAATGCCCCAACGATGAATCTTGGAAAGTTTGAGGCTAAAGGATGGGAAGGAAACATGACGTGGTCGGACAAAATAGGACCTGTACAATATCATATTGGAGGGACTATAACTTATACTACTAATAAATTGATTGATTTGGGAGCAACTTCCGTTCTGAAATCAGGTTTTGTTGGTAAGCAGCAAGGTTACCCGTTGAACTCATATTTTGGATTACGCTATGTCGGTAAAATTCAGACCCAAGAAGAACTGGAAAAATACAAATATTACTATTTGGATGGCAATGGAATTGGAATGCAGGATAATCTTCGTCTGGGAGACCACATGTTCGAAGATGTGAACGGTGATGGCAAACTGGATCAGAATGATTATGTATATTTAGGGACGGATGATCCGAAACTTTCTTATTCAATCAACATCGGATTGGAATGGAAGGGCTTTGATCTCTCTGCTATTTTTCAGGGAGTGGGGCGCAGAACAGTTTTCCGTGGTGGTGAAGGAAATGAAACATGGCGGGTACCGATGAGTGCTATTTACTTGAATACTACAACCCAGTCCATCGGTAATACATGGAACCCGGAGAACAGAAATGCCTATTATCCCTCTTATACAAGCATTGGTTCTATAAATAATTATAATTATCAGTGTTCTTCTTGGTCTGTAGAGAATGGAGCCTATCTCCGTTTAAAGAATCTGACTTTGGGATATACGTTACCTGCTTCATGGTTGGCCAAAACAAATGCGATCAGTAAACTACGGATATACTTTACAGGAGCTGATTTATGGGAACATAGTAAGTTAAGAGACGGCTGGGATCCGGAAGCTTCACGTAAAACTAAAGATTTAGGACGTTATCCTTTTAACAGAACTTTCACGGTAGGTGTTAATGCAACTTTTTAAATAGAATAGTATGAAACGATCAAAAATAACAATTCTCCTTGCCATAGTGTTAGGAATGACATTCCACTCTTGTTTGGATCTGGAACCTCAGGATCAGTTGGGTGGTAAGAATATGTGGACTTCTGTCAATGATTATAAGCAGTTTGCCAATACCTTTTATAGTTGGACGCGTGATTTTTCTTCTGTCGTATATGATGGAACACATAGTGACAAACGTTCGGATTTGATTACTTATCAGAGCTACAATGAATTTAGCCGAGGAATAAATTCAATTCCGTCTTCGGACGCCAACTATACGGATAACTACAAGCATATCCGGCGCACGAACTTATTGTTGCAGAATGCTGAAGCTTATGCTAAGCCGGAAGATATAAAGCAATATATAGGAGAGGCTTATTTTTTCCGTGCTTATAGTTATTTTGACTTACTTCAATTGTATGGAGACGTTATCATCACCAAGAAGCCGTTGGACATTACAGACCCTGAGATGAAAGTAAAACGGAATGACCGCAGCGAAGTAGTCGATCTTATTATCGATGATCTTAATCATGCCGTTGAAAATTTACCGGCTTTTAAAGAACTTACGACCGAAGAGGAAGGACGAATTTCTAAAGAAGGTGCACAGGCTTTCCTTTCAAGAGTGGCTCTTTATGAAGGAACATGGCAGAAGTCGCGTAATGGTAATCAGAATACGCAACGTTCCGCTAATCTGTTGGACATAGCTGCCAAAGCAGCACGGACTGTGATTGATGCTAAATATGGATACACATTCCGATTGTTTGGAACAGACAGTGAGACAAAAATACTGGGTGACAGTGCGCAGAAGTATATGTTCATTTTGGAAAATGAGAAGTCAAATCCGGCAGGTATTAAAAAGTCTTCTAATCATGAGTATATTTTTGCTCGTCGTCATGATCAGGTATTGGCCTCAATCGGTAAGAATATAACGCAAGAATGTCTGGCAAATGTGCAATGGGTCACTCGTAAGTTTGCCAATCTTTATTTGTGTGATGATGGATTGCCTATTGAGAAATCGGGGCGCTTCCAGAAGTATGATAAAAAGGTCTCTGAATTTTTGAATCGCGATAATCGTATGCGTTATACGTTGCTGAAACCGGGTACCCGCTATTGGGGGAATAAATTCGGCCGAACTTCGTGGCAGTGGGATGAGACGGATCTTAAAACATCCAAAGTCTATGATCCAGCTTCCGGTACATGTTATGGCAACCAAAAATGGAGTGCTGAACGTGTGGTACCCGATACGCAAGAGGGATATGATTTCCCGCTTATCCGTTATGCGGAAGTCTTGTTGAATTATGCAGAAGCCATATATGAGAGAGATGATAAAATTGAAAATGAAGACTTGAATATTTCCTTGAATCTGGTTCGTCAACGTGTAAATACCAATATGCCGGCATTGACTAACGAGCTTACACAGGCACATGGGTTGGATATGAGAACGGAAATACGGAGGGAACGTACTGTCGAACTCTTTAATGAAGGATTTCGCATTGATGATTTGAAACGTTGGAAAACAGCAGAGAACGAGATGCCGCAGACTATGTTGGGAATTAAATGGAAGGGGACTGAATATGAGTCCTGGAATACAACCTTTAGTTTGAATGATGAAGGATGTGTTGTTGTAGAGACTGGGCGTCAGTGGGCGGATAAGAATTACTTGTACCCATTGCCTTCTGATCAGTTACAGTTAAATCCGACTTTGGGACAAAATCCGGGTTGGGGAGAATAATGGAATATGAATAATAAAAAAGAAAAAATATGAAACATATAGCTTTCTTATCAGTAAAATGGATGTCAGTAGGTCTTGGGATGCTAAGCTTATTACTGTTAGTAGCTTCATGTGGCGATAAGGAATATGGTGATGCTATGAATGAGGCGCAACTAATGAATGATATAGAGGTAAATGTAGGTTCATCACTACCTTTAGCTGTAGGAATGGATTTTGTTTTAGATTATAAGCCGGTTCCGGAGAATGTGACGAATCCGGAGATTACTTTAACATCATCGGACGAAAATGTGGTGTCTGTTTCGCAGGACGGCAGGGTTACGGCTAAGATGATCGGAAAAGCATATATTAATTTGTCTCAGAGTACCGCCTTTGAGACTCTCAAAACAATAGAAGTCCAAGTAATGCCGGTGGCTACAGCTATAGAGCTTGAAAACGTGGAACTGTTTGAAGGAACAAATAAGAAAGTGATTGTCAATGTGACTCCTTCAGACGGATATAATGTGTTTGATTGGAAAAGTGATAATGAAGAAGTTGCAACGGTAGCGGACGATGGTACGATAACGGGGAAAAAGCCTGGAACAGCTAATATTTCAGTTTCAAGTCAAGATGGTAGTCAATTGACTGCTACGGCTGTAGTAACAGTAAAAGAAGTGATTCCTATTGATAAAATCACATTAAGTGAACCGGGATATGATATGATGATAGGAGATAAGACTCTGATAAATTGTCTTTTGGAACCAATTGATGCATCGGTTGGATTATTAAGCTGGAGTACTACCAATGACAGAGTTGCCACAGTGGATGCTGATGGCTTGGTAACTGCTGTGGGTGCAGGCGAAGCCGAAATTATAGCTCAGGATCCATTGTCCGGACTATCAGCATCGATAGCTGTCAAAGTAGTTGGTGAAGGAGTAGTCTCATTGTCACTATCTTATGTTCGTAATCAGGATGAACTGAAAGCACTGGGATGGGGATTTGGACAAACGCCCGCTTCGGTCAATTTTGATGCTGAAGGTATGACTGTAAATATGTCTCTGCAATCGAACAGCAAATATAGGGCAGACTTAAAGATGGCTTCTAATGACCGTCCGGTTGTCTTGAATATAGGAACTTACCGCTATCTTGCCTTTAGAATGGATGTGCCGGGTAACGGAAGTCTTAAGTTGGATACGAACAAAGGTGATTATGGTAACAATCCGACTAGAGTTTTGGCTGAAGATTCGCAGGTTATATATTATGATTTGCAGGCTAAGCCCTATTTTCCAACGGATGCTCCATCGGATAAGTTGACGACTTTCCAGCTGAAGATAGCGGACGTTACTGTACAACCTTATTCTTATAAGGTATATTGGGTACGTACTTTCAAGACATTGGAAGATTTAAAAGTTTACGTAGAAAAAGAAAATAACAAATAAATCTGAAATATGAAAACGAAATATATAAGCTTATTCTTTAGCTTTGTGATAGCATTTGGTATGATGTCCTGCAGTAGTGAAATTCCCAATGGGGATACCAGTAAATTCAGTGATTTGAAAAGTCCTGAAGAAGATATGGTTAAGAAAGACTATTTGCCATTGAAGCATCCTTGTATGCTTCATACACAGGCCGATATTGATCGCGTAAAAAGTAATCTGACACGATCGCCCTGGAAAGAAGCCTACGCTCAACTGGAAGCAAGCGATTATGCGCAAAGTTCTTATGCAGAAAAAACGAGTGCTTTGCTTGATGGATATTTGAAACGAATGGATAAGAATAATTGGTCGGGTAAATATCCGGATTACTCTAATTACACATCGTGTATGTATGATGCTGCGGCTGCTTACCAACTGGCACTCCGCTATCAGTTGTCGGGAAATACCGTATTTGCAGATGCTGCTGTAAAACTGTTTAATGCATGGGCTACGAACTGCAAGGGTATATTGAGAATGGAAGGTTATACTAATAATATTCCAGACCCTAATTTATATTTGATACCTATTCAGGCACATCAGTGGGCAAATGCGGCGGAATTGCTCAGAGATTACAATGGATGGGATAGGAATGATTTTGAGAAGTTCAAGACTTGGATGAAAGATACGTTTTACAGTGTTTCCAATATGTTCCTTAAGAATCATAACGGTGGACAGGGCAATATGCATTACTGGCTAAACTGGGATCTGGCTCAGATGACATCTATTCTTTCCATTGGAATATTGTGTGATGATAATGTGCTGATTAATCAAGCTATCGTATATTTTAAGAATGAAGAAGGAAGATATAAAGAAGCTGGAAATATCAAAAATGCAGTTCCTTTTTTGCATCAGGACCCGGATTCTGATGAGATTTTGGGACAGTGTGAAGAGTCGGGACGTGACCAAGGGCATGCGACATTGTGTGTGTCATTGATGGGGGCATTCTGTCAGATGGCTTATAGTATCGGTGAGGACCTGTTTGCTTTTGATAATTATAGGGCAGTAGCAATGGCTGAGTATGTAGGCAAGTACAATCTGATCAAAGATGAAGCCTTCAATAAAGGAACATTAGTTGGTGATGATTTTGTATATGATTCCCATTCTTTCCCCTATACTTCCTATTCAAATCCGTCTTATACCAATGCAACTATATCTACAGACCAGCGCGGAACGAAAAGACCGGCATGGGAACTGTTCTATGGATATTGCAAGGCAAAAGGTATATCTTCCATTTACAGCGGGAAGTGGGCAGAGCAAATGCGCCCCGACGGAGGTGGTGGAAACTATGGACCGAATAGCGGTGGATTTGATCAGTTAGGTTTCGGCACATTGATGTATTACCGGGAATGACGATACATTTTTGAATATTTTTGCGAGGGGATTAGGTATTTACCTGATCCCCTTCGTATATATAAGCAAATAGGTCAGTAATAAGATTGTTGAAAAGAGATAAAGGATTCAGTTTTTAAAAGATTGGTTTTAATATAAGGTAAAAAGAACCTGTTTTTAGGAATAACGATTAGTATGTTTGAATGAAATGATTAGTAAGGTAATATGCGTAAAAAGATTCTGTTTATAGCAGGAATGATGGCTTGCTGTACTTGGGCGGGTGCACAGGAAATATCCCGGACCTGGGTGGCTGATAAAGGCAATGGTACTTATCAGAACCCTGTGCTTTATGCCGACTATTCCGATCCGGACGTATGTGCGGCAGGAGATGATTTCTATATGACGGCTTCCAGTTTTAATTGCATACCGGGACTTCCTATACTTCATTCCCGTGATCTGGTAAACTGGTCGCTGGTGAATTATGCGCTGCCGGTACAGGAACCCAAAGAGTTTTTCGATAAAGCGCAGCATGGGAAAGGTGTATGGGCTCCTGCTATCCGCTTTCATAAGGGAGAGTTTTATATTTATTGGGGCGATCCGGATTATGGAATCTACATGATAAAGACCAGAGATCCGAAAGGATCATGGAGCAAACCCGTATTGGTGAAAGCCGGAAAAGGAATGATCGACCCGACGCCACTTTGGGACGAGGACGGGAAAGTATATCTGATACATGCTTATGCCGGCAGTCGCAGCGGAGTGAACAGCATTCTGGTTATTTGCGAACTGAATGCGGAAGGAACGGAAGTGATCTCCGATCCGGTAATGGTGTTCGATGGAAATGACGGGAAGAACCATACGGTAGAAGGACCGAAGCTCTATAAACGAAATGGTTACTATTATATTTTTGCTCCGGCAGGCGGAGTAGCTACCGGTTGGCAGCTGGTGCTTCGTTCAAGGAATATTTATGGACCCTATGAATCAAAGATCGTGATGGCGCAGGGGAAGACCACCATCAACGGTCCGCATCAGGGGGGCTGGGTAGATACAAATACAGGAGAATCGTGGTTCGTCCACTTTCAGGATCAAGGGGCTTACGGACGTGTTATTCATCTCAATCCGATGAAATGGGTGAATGAATGGCCTGTGATCGGAGTAGATAAAGACAAAGACGGTTGCGGAGAACCTGTCACCACCTATAAAAAGCCGAATGTCGGAAAGATGTATCCGGTAACTACTCCTCCGGAAAGTGACGAGTTCGATACACGGCACTTGGGATTACAGTGGCAGTGGCATGCCAACAAACAGGATACCTACGGATTTACGACCGATTTGGGATATATCCGGCTCTATGCAGGCAGCCTTTCCAAAGAGTTCGTGAACTTTTGGGAAGTGCCTAATCTGTTGCTGCAAAAGTTTCCCGCTGAAGAGTTTACGGCTACTACCAAGCTGACGTTTACCGCCAAGCAGGATGGAGAGCAAGCCGGAATGATAGTAATGGGATGGGATTATAGTTATTTGTCTGTCCGTAAAGCCGGCGACAAGTTTATCCTGCAACAAGTCGTATGCAAAGATGCGGAACAACAGCACCCCGAACAAGTGAAGGAACTGGCGAGTTTTCCGGTGGAATATCTGAAAATGCCGGGAGTGGCTGATAATGAGTGGAAGACCGTTTACTTACGGGTAAAGGTTGCCAAGGGAGCCGTTTGCACCTTTGCCTATAGTCTCGATGGAAAGAAGTATACAGCAGCGGGAGAACCTTTTACTGCCCGGCAGGGAAAGTGGATAGGAGCGAAAGTCGGTTTATTCTGCGTCACTCCTAATGACGGAAATCGCGGATGGGCGGATGTAGACTGGTTCCGGGTAACTAAATGATAAGAAAGAATAAGTGAGAATAAAAAATAAGAAACTAACACGAAGATATAGAACGAAAAAATGAAGAAGATTGTAGCAGGGTTGGTTGTAGTACTAGGCTTTTGTGCATGTGCCCATCGGACTTCCGGTACGTTGGATGTGAATAAAGCTCTGGATTATTGCGCGGAACAGACCCAACGTTCACTGGTAGAACTGAAAGGAGACTCGGGTATAGACTATACAATGATGCCACGTAATGTCATGGCAGACGAACATCATTGGAATTGTCGGAAAGCAACGAAGGAAGAATGGTGTGCCGGTTTCTGGCCGGGAGTGTTGTGGTATGATTATGAGTATACACAAGACAAGAATATACTGGAAGAAGCCGAAAAGTTTACGGCATCCTTAGAGTTCCTTTCCCGCATTCCGGCTTATGATCATGATCTGGGCTTTCTGGTTTTTTGCAGCTACGGCAACGGATATCGCCTGACCAAGAATCCCGCTTACAAACAAGTGATTCTGGACACAGCCGATTCATTGGCTACTTTGTTTAATCCGGTAGTCGGCACGATGCTGTCCTGGCCGCGGGAAGTAGAACCCCGCAACTGGCCCCACAATACCATCATGGACAATATGATCAATCTTGAGATGCTTTTCTGGGCAGCAAAGAACGGTGGTAATCCTTACTTATACGACATCGCTGTATCTCATGCCGACAAGACTATGAAGTGTCAGTTCCGTCCGGACTATACCTCATATCATGTAGCAGTATATGATACTATTACAGGTAACCTGATTAAAGGAGTGACTCATCAAGGATATGCGGACAGCACAATGTGGGCACGTGGACAAGCATGGGCTATTTATGGCTACACCGTAGTCTATCGTGAAACGAAAGATCCCAAATACCTTGACTTTGTGCAGAAAGTAGCCGATGTCTATCTGGAACGCTTGCCCGAAGACAAAGTACCTTATTGGGATTTCAGTGCTCCAGGCATACCCGATGTTCCGCGTGATGCTTCGG
>ULSY01002742.1_pt1 | contig 16125 bp, 10 predicted proteins | sample 1957201 | NCBI WGS metagenome assembly ULSY01 (sample SAMEA4835723, study PRJEB28245) | human gut metagenome | biome: gut microbiome; material: fecal sample | place: Denmark | collected 2008
GCGGTATAGTTCACACCGTCTTCCATAGCCAGGGCTTTGAACGGAGCCAGTCCCTGATCATGATACATAGCAAGGATTCCGTCAAAGTGAGTATAATTGCCCGAACCCATAAAACCGTCCGCAGCATAAGGACCGTAACAGATGATCCCTTTCTCTTCCATTTCTTTCATGGCAGGGATAATGATTTCCTGTTCTTCCATACCTAGCAGTCCACCGTCTCCTGCATGAGGATTCAGTGAAAGCACTGCAATACGGGGCGCACCGATACCGAAATCCTGTTTCAGACAACGATGGAAAATCATCAGCTTTTCCTGAATCAGTTCCTTGGTGATTGTTGTAGCAATCTCCCTTACCGGAATATGCGTCGTTACTAAAGCCACACGAAAATCGTTTTTCATCAGGATCATCAGTGACTTGTTTCCATTGCCCAGACGTTCTTCAATATACTCCGTATGACCGGGGAAAGAGAACTCTTCCGACTGAATGGTATGTTTGTTGATCGGAGCTGTCACAATGACGTCGATCAGCCCCTCACGATACTCTTCTATGGCACGCTCCAAAGCACCCAATGCAGCCTTACCTGCTTCGGGATCGGGTTTGGAGAATTCCACTTTCACTTCGTCATCTGTACAGTTCACTACACTCAGACGGTTGTATCCGGCTTCGGAAGCTGTGTTGACAATGCTGAAATTAGCCTGTACATCCAGTGCTTTACGATGATAAGCCGCTACTTTAGGTGAACCGTAGATAATCGGAGTACATAGCTCAAGCATGGTAGGGTCTGAGAATGTCTTCAAGATCACTTCATAACCTACCCCGTTGATATCTCCTTGGGTAATGCCGATTCTTATTTTGTTTTCTTCCATGTTTTTATTTATTAGTTGGTTCCGCTTCTCTGGTTACCCCCAGTGGAATCTGACTCTGCTGACCTTCTTGCGGAAGTTTCAGCGTATAAAGAGATGCTTCCATCTGGCGAACCAGATTGCGTTTCATTTTATCGGGTGAATATACAAATATTTCTGCTGTAATAATACGTTGGTTCTTCTGATCCAGACGAGTATGGGAAACGAACGGGCCACCCATGAAGTCACCCTTCATGCGCCACAATCCACGAGCTTCCATCGTGTAGTCATTGTGCACGTTGATCGGACGAACATCGGTCAGTAACGAGTCTGTCGACATATATACGCCTTCTTTATATCCGGGGATATTGGCTTTCATCACAGAATCGCGCTTATGAACAAAGTATTCTTTGGTGAATGTATCCTTGTCAGTATAAGGATAAGAATACATCACGAAATTGCGATCCGCACTGCCTGTATTGGTAGATGCCCAAAAGAAGTCCTCTCCTGTCTTGGAGTTATTCAGTTCGGAAGGTATCCAGATATCGCAGCCAAACAGACTATCTACCTTATTTGAGATAAAGTTGTTGTGCTTTTCCTCCAGCAAAGTAATCTGACGGTTCATTTCAGCGCGAGTGAAGAAGTCGATAATCGTCTGCTTGTTTTCTTCGACAAACTTCTCAAACACTTCTTCGTTCGGAGCCTGAATGGTCAGTATCATCTGTGGAGAAGCATAAACGTCTTTCGCATACTTGAAAGTACCTTTGGTATAAATATCTTTTATATCTACTATCACAATATTACGGATCAACTTCAGCGTAGAATCATAGTCCTTCGGTGAAGTATACATAATCCGGAAAGAAGGTTCCGACTGGGGCAATCCCGGCATGTCAGAATCAAGCACATCATGCAAGGCCCTTCCGGCGGCACGGTCCCACACTCCCGCATCTACTACAACCAACAGTTCATACGGACGACCGCTAGAGGTATGATTCCCCTTTAATCCACAAGAAGCAACTACGAAGGCTACCAGAGCCATGCTTAAATAAAAAAAGTACTTTTTCATGATGTTCGATTTTTATATTAACTTTTATTATTTTCCTCCTGTTTCGCAGTCGACAGCATACCGCATGCCGCAAAAATATCCTCTCCCCGCGAAGCACGAATGGTAGTGAAAAGCCCGTGCGTGGTCAGATAGTCACGGAAACGGGTCATTGTATCCATATCGGCTCCTTCAAGGGCTACTCCCGGAATAGAATGGAAACGGATCAAATTAATCCGACAATCCAGTCCGCGAAGCAGTTTGAGCAACTCCTTGGCATAAACTTGCGAATCATTAAGCCCCTTAAAAACAATATACTCAAACGAAAGTCGACGCTGTTTGCTAAAATCATAGTTTTTTAACAGTTTCACCATTTCCGTGATAGAAAAGGCTTTCTCCGCCGGCATCAGTTCCGCACGCTGGGCGGTCACCGGAGAATGCAGGCTGATGGCAAGGTGACAGTCGCTTTCTTCGATAAAGCGTTGCAGTCCTTTCCGCAACCCGACTGTTGAAACAGTAATCCGTTTCGGGCTCCATGCATAACCATAGGACCCTGTCAGTATGTCCAATGCCTTCAACACCTCTTCCAGATTATCGAGCGGTTCGCCCATTCCCATCATGACGACATTCGTCAGTTTGTCCCGTTCCGGCAAGGAGTGAATCTGATTGATAATCTGATGGGCGGTCAGGTTGGCAGAGTAGCCTTGTTTCCCGGTCATACAGAACTTGCAGTTCATTTTGCAGCCTACCTGCGAAGAAATGCATAAAGTCGCCCGTTCATCATCCGGAATATACACCGACTCCACAAAATGATTCTCGCCCACAGGGTACAGGTATTTCACCGTACCGTCTACAGAGCGCATTTCCTCCACCGGAGCTTCAGCTCCTACCTCATAGTTCTGCTTCAGTAACTCCCGGTATTTCAACGACAAGTTAGTCATTTCATCAATCGAAGTCACCTTCTTATCATAAAGCCAGGATGCAATCTGTTTGGCTGCAAAGCCCGGCATTCCCAGACGTTTCACCAGTGACTGCAGCTCTATAAGCGTCATTCCTAAGAGGGGATATTTAGACATCATTCTTTCTGTTCATGGTTTATATTTGCAAATGTAAGGAAATAAAGTCGATTTCCGTATAGCAAGGATGTAAAAGTTAGCAAAAAAGGTCGTTCCAAAGCATGGAACGACCTTTTGCAGTTATCGTTTTTACGACTAATCTTAGAAGAACAGGTAACGTGTATCCTTCACTTTTCCTTTCAGATACAGGTCGTTCATCAGACGGCTTGCGAAGCGTGCGTGCATATTAGCCAATGTAGCTTCTTCATCTTTAGCGTTAAAAGTATCGCTCAGTTTGTCTTTGCCATACATCTGAAGCACAAATACACCGGCATTACCTTTGATTGGAGCACTCAGTTTGTTCATTTCAGCCACAGAAGCATAAGCACCTACCAGCGGTTCGCTGCTGCGCAATTCAGAGACATAAGCGGGAGCGGCAAATGTAACCAGCTTCAAAGAATCGCTGACTGCGCCGGGCATAGCCTTGTACTGGTCGAGAGAAGTTGCATTGGCAGCTTTCATATCAGCCATGATCTTTTCGGCTTTCTTATCTTTAACGATTTCAGCTCTCAACTGATCCTGTACAGCTTTCAGCGGACGATATCCTTCCGGAGTAACACCAACCAGAGCTACTGCAACCATATGGTCGCTTTCGCCACATTCATACAAACCGGAAACATCACCCGGTTTAGCGGCAAACGCCCATCTCAATGCTTCTTTAGTACCTCTTACACCACCGATAGTGTGTTCTGAGCTATACAAGTCTCTTCTGTCAAGCAGTTTGTATCCGGCTTCTTCAGCGTTAGCGATCATCTTTTCAGCAGTAGGATTGGCAGCGATGAACTGGCTGAAGTCATTGTAAGCACGGTTATAAGTTTCTTTGCTGAATTCAACTTCACGTTTCACAACAGCTACTTTATATTTATCCTTCACAGCTTTCTTGTTAGTCACCTGCAGGATTACATTAGCTTGTCCCAACGGCAGGTTTACTACTTCGTTCACGCCTGTATTATTGATAGCAGAGATAAACTTCAGGTTGTCACCATCGATCTGTGCGCCTTCATACTGTGCAGAGCTCATCCAGTTAGTCTCACCCGTCTGACCGTATTTCTTAGCCAGATCTGCGAAGTTAGCACCGCCTTTGATAGCAGTATAGATACTGTCCGCCAAGGCTTTTGTCTTCAAAGCGTCTTCTGCAAACACCTGAATCTGACGGAACTCGATTGAGTCGGCAGCAGCTGTTTTTGCAACCACTTTGAATGAATTAATAGTATTGTCGGCACCATTATAGTACGGACCATAAACAGAACCAACGGATGCAGAGTCCAGACGGGCAACTACATCTGACGGGAAAGCTGTTTTATTATAGAACAAGTCTACATAAGGAGCTTCCGAGCCTACAGAGCGGATAAAAGAAGTATAGTCATCTGTTGTAGTAGCCAACTGTGCAGTAGCTTCGTCTACTTCCTGCTGGATAGCAGCTCTGTCTTCCGCACTTGCAGTCACCTGAACATCAATGTACTTGATATCACGGCTTTCCTGATATTGCTTGAACTGTTCTTTCTTCTTGTTATAAAGGTCTTTCAGTTCCGATTCTTTCACAACGATTGTAGAATCTACTACAGAAGAATAAGGAACGGCAGCCATCAACAAGTCATATTGATTCACTCTTGCGTCGAAAGCGTCCTGTGCTTCTACCGGGTTAGAGAGAAGCGCTTTTGCTACCAATGCCTGATATTTTTCTGCCAGGCGGCTCTGAACCAATGTCTTCTGGATGAATGACCAGTATTTGTACATGTTGTTGTACTGTTCTGCATACTGAGCCGGCATCTGAGATTCGTTCATTTTAGCGTAATCTACCAGGAACTTATTGAGCATATCCTTATCGAAAGCACCGGTCTGCGGGTTGCGTAAAGGAGTCTGTTGCAACAACGGATGCACGCCTGCTTTCAGGATATCCTGAATTTCAGCAGCAGAAACTGTCAGTCCCAATGCTTTTGCTTCTTTCTCAACCAGTTTGTTATTAACGTAGGAACGCCATACTTCGTCGCGCACCTGATTGGTCTGTTCGTCGTTCAGTGCAGTCACTCCACGGGAGAGCTTTATCACTTCGGTATATTCTTCTACCAGATTCTGATACTCTTGAGCGGAAAGAGCATCTCCGTTCACCTCACCTACGTCATGTGCCTGGTGCGGTTGCATCACCTTCCACGCGTCACCCGCGATGAAAGCAAACAGCGCCAAACCGATAACAATCACCAATAGAGGTCCTTTCGACCTAATGTTTTGTAATGTTGCCATTTTGATTAATACGATTTATGTTTATTATTATTTCTTCTAATTGTCATTTTAGCGCACGAAGATACAAAAAATGCTAATATGCTTCTATTTATTAGCTAAAAATTTCACGGTTATCGCCATTATTCCATGACTTTTAAGCGTACAAGTTCTATTTTTGTCGCTGTCACCTTGATTATTTTAAACTGATAACGGCCGACACGTACCAATTCGTGCAGTTTCGGGAAGCTCTGATATTGGTTCAGTATCAATCCGCCTACTGTCAGATAGTCGTCCGATTCGGGCAGATCAAGTCCGAACATTTCATTGACTTTTTCTATCTCCAGACGGGCGGACAAAACATATTCATCTTCGTCAATCTTCTTGCAGATATAGGAAGTATTGTCATGTTCATCTTCTATATCACCAAATATTTCTTCTACCAAGTCTTCCAACGACACAATGCCGGATGTACCTCCAAACTCATCCACTACTACGGCAATCGTCCTCTTTTGCAACATAAACAGCTTCATCAGTTTGTGGGCAGACATCGTTTCGGGTACGATCGGCACGTCTTTCACGTTATCGCGCCAGTCTTTCGGATCACGAAACATTTCCGATGAATGGATAAAACCGACCACATTATCGATATTTCCGTCATACACAATGATCTTCGAGATCCCGGATTCTATAAAACGACTCTTGAGTTCATCCAACGAAGTAGTAAGGTCGACCGCAACGACTTCGGTACGTGGAACGATACAGTCACGTATTTTTATGTTTGAGAAATCAAGTGCATTTTGAAAGATTTTCACTTCCGTATCCAATTCTTCTTCATTCGCAGCATTATCGATGCTACTCTGCACGAAATAGTCCAGATCGACTTTTCCGAAAGCCTTGTCCGAAGCATCTTTGTTAACCTTCATACCGAATATACGAAGAAAAAGGCAAGACAAACCGGAAGATAACTTCGAGACAGGATATAAAATGACATAACAAATAAAAAGCGGAATAGCGGCAACATTCAAGACCAGATTGGGATTGATCTTAAACAATGTTTTAGGAAGAAACTCTCCAGTCACCAAAATAATCAGAGTAGAGATGACGGTCTGCGCCAACACCATCAGAAAGTGGTTATCAATAAAACCAGCCAACAGATTATCACCGATGATCTGTGCCATCAATATACCATAGATAACCAATGCTATATTGTTTCCTACCAGCATGGTAGAGATAAATTCGTTCGAGTTCTTGAAAAAGATGGAAAGAATACGGGATGTGATTCCTCCCTTACGTTCCATTTCAAAGCGCAACTTATCTACTGAGACAAACGCGATCTCCATTCCTGAGAAGAAAGCGGAGAAAGCCATAGTGATGAGTAAAGAGATATAAATATTCATAGTTTATTTCACAGAATCTTTTTTCGTCGAATCCGGCGGCAATGCTTTTACTTCCGGTTGAGCAGTTCCCCCATTTTCGTCAACATAGAAAATGCCCTCAATATTCTGAATGACATAAACGGTCATTTGCTGATTGGAGTCAAAACCATGTCCGGTAATTACACGATCCGGCTGCTGGATACGTATAAACTTGTCGGAATAGACTTTTTGAGTTGCTTCGTTCCAATAAAGCAACTCGGTATTGAAACGCTCCCCTTTCCGGTTCTGTATATCTACATTCCCTATCAGTTTCCAGAGTTTCTGCTTATCATAATAATAAGCGGTATCTGCCTTGATGCTGGCTTCAATATTAAAGATAGAATCAAATTGTTCCAGATAAACTCCCTTTTCAAATGCCCAATAGGAAGGTTTCTTGCGGTCGTACACCGTCCATTCTTCTGTATTCACCCGATAGCGTGTCACTCCCGAGTCGGATATAAGAGTAGTTACTCCCAGTGTATTCATCACCGGTAATGAATCACGTTCTGTGATGGCGTCGCCCAGCGTATTCTTCTTACCGCCGCAGGAAGAAAATGAAAGAAGCATAACAATTGCCCCGAAGGCAATTGTTATGCTTATGCTTTTATGCAACAAACGGTTACTTCGTTTTCGCAACATAAATTTTATCTAATCGTTGTAGTCTCTCCGATCCAGCCACCGATAGTGATGCGGTCGCCTTGTTTGTAACCTAACATAAATAGGTCTTTAGCCTGTGGAGTATGACCGGAATATGTACCAATCAACTTGTTTGCTTCTTCAGCCACACTTGGGTCAACAGCTTTTGCACGTTGCAGTTTATCAATTACAGCGAAGTAAGTACACTTATTCAATGCAGACTCATCACTCCAGTTAGGACTCATTGCATACAAGTTAGCAATCAGGATATAAGGAGCACCATAGTTCTCGTTGAAGCTAATTGCTTTCTGACAGTATGATCTGGCTTGAGACAATTTCTTAGCAGAAGCCAATACAGCTGCAGCAGCATATGCCTTTTCTGCTTTCTTCACGTTGTCAGTTTCCAGTTGGATTGCTTCGTCAAAGAACTTCACAGCACCATCAATATCACCTTTCTTGAATGCCTGATAAGCACATCCTGTAGCAGCTTCAGCTGTTGGCTCTATCTTATAAGCGTAGAAAGATGCTTGCAAATAAGCTTCGCTTTCTGTACATCTCATCATTTTCATGATATCGATTACTTTTTTCAGATAAGCCAAGTCTGTCTGGTTAGCTTCTACTTTCGGGCCATAGATACTTTGCAGAGATTCGCAGTCAGCGGTACCACTGTTTACAAACAAAGCCACGAGGTTATCTTTGATACCCATAAAGTTTTTCTTTTTTGCTTCATTAGTTTCTGCAGCAATAGCAGCGTCAGCATATTCTGAAGCAAGCAGATAATCCTGAATAAATTGTTCTTTATGATTAGGATCAGCTTTCAGTTTATCCAATGACATCTGAAGGAAATAAAAAAGCGTAGCAGCTGCCGATTCGCCTTTCACTGCATTTACAGACTGGCTCAACCATTGATAGGCTTGGTTAGCGTCTACTTTCGGAGCCAAAGCAATATAGTCTACAGCCTTGATACCCAGCGCTTCGTCAGCAGAAGACACTTTAGTTCCTTTTGCAAGGAATTCTTCTGTGTATTTCATACGCAAATCATGCGTATTCATCAATTCATCAAAATACTTCTGATATTCAGGATTATTCTTATCCTTAATCTGAGCCATCAAGCCTTTAAGGATTTTATATCCGTCAGTAAAAGTGTAAAAACGGAGTGTGGGACAATTTTCCAACACAGCTTTCCAGGGAGTATACGCATCTTTAAAATTTCCTGCACGCACAGCCTCATGCGAAATACTACTGTTTGAGTTACAGTTAGACGCATCCTGTGCCACCACAGTGGTTGCTCCAGCCGAAAGGAACAACATAGCCACAAGCGTTTTAATTTTCATTGTATCTAAATTTTAGTTGTTTATATAATATCGTCTATTCTCTCTCTCACTTTTATTACTCTACCCTACGCTTGAAGAACCAACGTTCGTTGAACGTAAGCCCGATACTCACGCGGAAGATATTTTCATTCACCATGTTCGTCTCCAATCCTTTTACACGGACAAACTGTCCACTGATACTAAGTATGGAACGCGAACGGGGAACAGGCAGACCGAAACCGGCAGTTACACCATATTCACGTGAAGCCTTTTTCCCATCAATCTTATAATACGGCGTCGTATAATAAGCTCCTAAACGGTATTTTATGTGGGCGAAATAGGAACGTCCTATCAAATTAGGAATGTATTCCGCACCTACTGATATTTTTGTACGATCACAATAAGCATAGGTTTCTTCAAAGTCTTGACGCACATTGATATCATTGGTAGCAATACCAAATTCAGTTTTCGACCATTGTTGCAGACTATAATCCATACCTAATGTCAAACGCTTATCATAGTTATAAGTAAACCCGACTCCAAAAGTATTGGGCAATTCAAGAGTTGCATCCATTTTTTCAGTTGTAGAAGAACCTACTTGAATCGTTGAGTTATAATCATTATTCAACTTATGTTTCGGTGAATATATCGCACCAACCGTAAAAGAATGTTTTTTGTTCAGTTCCTGCGTATATTGTACACCAAAATCCAGTTTATAATCTGAAATCGAAACAGCCATTTGACGATTGTATGAATAATAAGTACTTGAAGACATCTGAGGAAAAATCACGCTTCGTGTACGAGTCAAATCTCCCCAAAAATAAGATGCATTCACACCGACGGAAAGATTTTTAAGCACTTTTACACCAGCACCTACGTACAATTGATGTAAGCCTCCATCTCCCGTAAAACTTCGACTATATGTCAAGTCATTGTCCGTAGTCTGACTATCAGACACCGTATACCCCACATTAGAATATGGCAACAATCCGACACTCATCGCCATCCACGGAGCCAACCGGAACTGCATAGCGAGATAATCGAAACTGGCGTTTTTGGCATTCAACTTCAGGCCACCACCACTAATATTCATATTCTGTAAACTGACACCCCCTTCGAACAGGAACGTCAACGAATCAATGGCCGTATAGGAAGCAGGATTCGTTGGATTGATCTGTGCTCCATCCCTGAGTCCGAAAGCAATTCCACCCATCGCCTTGCTATTTCCGAAACTTTGATCGGACAAGTCGCCATAGCCATATCGTGTGTAAGGAGAGTTTGTATTATTTTGAGCGATTGCCGTTCCGGTAACCATCATGAGCAAAAGCGCCCAAATCGTGTGTTTAAATCCTACCATTATTATAGTTTAAAATTCTATTTAATCCTTTCAACACTAAAAATCTATCTGCAAAGATGATACTTTTTACGTTTGTATCAAAAGAAAAATCATCTCCGCCCGTTAAAAAAACCAAAAGTTCAGGATATTTATGCTTCATAGCCTCAATATAACCTGAAATTTCATATTCCATTCCTTTCAGCACCCCTGCACGGATGGCAGTTTCCGTATCCCTTCCCATCGGCAGTTTGCGCCCGTTGGAGTCTATCAGCGGCAAGCGTCCGGTAAACTGGTGAAGCGCTTTATAGCGCATCTGCATGCCGGGAGAAATATTACCGCCATGATATTGTCCTTTCGAGTCAATAAACTCATAAGTGATGCAAGTGCCCGCATCAATGACCAAGATGTCATTATGAGGAAACTGCTCGTTGGCCCCCACTACGGCAGCTATCCGGTCGTATCCCAATGTCTCGGGAGTTTCGTACAGATTACCTACCGGCAACGGAGTCTCATGATTGAGCCATAACAGGGGGAACGGCAAAGCAGCCAGTTCGGCAAGTATCCGTTCGTTCAAATCGACGACAGTAGCTACAATCCCCCGCTCAATCCGGTATTTGGAGCAAAGAGCCTCCAAGCTATCCAATGATTGATTGGATTCGGTCAACACCTCCACCATCTCACTTCCATTGAAGAGGGCAACTTTCGCTGTCGTATTTCCTATGTCGATAATTAAGTTCAATACTTTTCGTCTTTAGCGGCGCAAAGGTAAAGTAAAAAAAGAAAAGTTGAAGCATACAGAAGGAATTATCTTCTTTTTTCATTTCAAATATCGCCCCAAACGCCAAAATCGAACTATATATTTTTAAATATATAATTTATTAGTTATCCCTTATTATGGTACCGCTTTGCGTTTCATAGTTATTTTTTCTTACACAACATTTCCCTATATATCAATCAGTTACAAGAGTTTTAAAGTGTTCCGTTCAGCGTTCCACATTTTATAAGAAAAAAAGAACGCTTTTAGAGACCCTATTTACCCTAATCAGAGGCTCTGTTTGGGTGAAACGAAGCCTCTGTTTGGGTAAAACAAAGCCTCTGTTTGGATAAAACGAAGCCTCCGTTTCTACAATCCAACTATTCTTCGTATATTCGCCACCAAAATAATAAACGGGCATTTCTGATGAAACGGACAATTCTATATCCATTACTGACTCTTTATCTGCTTATCTTTTCAAACGGACAAGCCATAGCTTCTGGCAACGACTCCATCCGCCTCAGCCTGCTGACTTGCGCCCCCGGTGAAGAAATATACTCCCTGTTCGGACATACAGCCATCCGCTACGAAGATCCGGCCAACGGAATAGATGCCGTATTCAACTATGGACTATTCAGCTTCAATACTCCCAACTTCATCCTCCGTTTTTCACTCGGTGAGACAGACTACCAGCTGGGAGCTACCGACTACGCCCGTTTCGCGGCGGAATATGCCTTCGACGGGCGCAGCGTCTGGCAACAGACACTCAACCTGAGCAAAGAAGAAAAAGCGGAACTCATCCGACTACTGCAAGAAAACTATCTTCCCGAAAACAGAGTTTACCGGTATAATTTCTTTTATGACAACTGCGCTACACGCCCGCGCGATAAAATAGAAGAAAGCATTGACGGAAAGGTAATATATCCCGCAGAGCCGCAAGACGGTTCGCTATCTTTCCGCGATATCGTACATCAATACTGCAAAGGCCATCCGTGGGCCCGCTTCGGCATCGACCTCTGCATCGGCAGCGAAGCAGACCGCCCCATCACGCAACGCCAAATGATGTTTGCCCCCTTTTACCTGATGGATGCTTTCGCAGGCGCCCAAATCGTCCATGATTCGGTTCAGCGTCCGCTCGTATCCGGCAAGGAGCTGATCGTAGACGCCCTTCCCGAGGAAGAAGAAGGCGGTTGGATGCCCACCCCGTTCCAATGTTCCCTCCTGCTTTTTATACTTACCGCTGCTGCTACTATCTACAGCATCCGCAAAAGGACAGGACTCTGGGGTGTCGACCTTATTTTATTCGGTGCCGCAGGCATCGTGGGCTGTGTGCTGGCCTTCCTCGCCCTATTCTCCGAACATCCGGCTGTCAGCTCCAATTTCTTATTGCTGGTATTCCATCCGGGACAGCTTCTGATCCTTCCATACATCATTTATTGTGTCCGAAAAGGAAAGAAATGCTGGTATTTGACGCTGAATTTAGTCGTTTTAACACTTTTTATGGTGCTTTTTCCGCTAATTCCGCAGAGATTTGACTTAGCTGTTGTACCTTTGGCACTCTGTTTGCTGATACGTTCAGCGAGCAATTTGATATTGACCTCTAAAAAGAAATAATGAAAGGACTACTAACTTCCCTGATTACCGTACTGACCTTCACCGGGCTACAAGCTCAGTCGTTGCCTACTGCCCCTAAACTTGTGGTAGGACTCACGATTGACCAGTTGCGTACGGACTATCTGGAAGCTTTTTCGTCGCTCTACGGCGAGAGAGGCTTCAAACGCCTCTGGAAAGAGGGAAGAGTATTCCACAATGCAGAATATACATTCAGCGGTGTAGACCGTGCCTCTGCCATGGCAGCCATCTACAGCGGATCAACGCCTTCCGTCAACGGGATCATTTCCAACCGATGGATGGATGTAGCCACCCTACGCCCTGTCAACAGTACGGACGATGCGGCCTTCATGGGTTATTACACCGATCAGACCTGTGCCCCTACCAAATTATTAACCTCTACCATTGCCGACGAACTGAAAATAGCGACACAAGGCAAAGGTATCGTATACGCCATCGCCCCTTTCTGCGACGCAGCCATTTTCGCTGCCGGACATGCAGGAAACGGAGCGTTCTGGATCAATCCCACGACCGGAAAATGGAGCGGAACGACCTATTATGGCGAATTCCCCTGGTGGGCAAGCCAATATAACGACCGTCAGGCCATCGACTCCCGCATCTCCAGCGTCACATGGGAACCGGTTTTCCCACGTGGTATGTACACTTTCCTGCCAGATTGGCGGGACGTAGTGTTCAAATATAAATTTGACGACGACCGCAACAATAAGTTCCGCCGTTTCATCACCAGCCCGTTCGTCAACGATGAAGTAAATGCCCTCGCAGAAGAAGCAATCGGCAAAGGTTCGGTCGGCATGGATGACATTACTGACTTATTGGCACTTACTTATTATGCAGGCAACTATGCGCACAAGTCCGTACAAGAGTGTGCCATGGAAATACAGGACACTTATGTACGCCTCGACCGCAGCATCGCCAACCTGCTTGACCTGCTCGACAAGAAAGTAGGCTTGCAGAATGTGCTTATCTTCGTCACTTCCACCGGATATACGGACAGCGAATCGACGGATTCGGGACTGTACAAAATACCGACCGGAGAGTTTCACCTCAACCGCTGCACCGCCTTGCTGAACATGTTTCTGATGGCCACTTACGGCGAAGGAAAATATGTAGAAGCCTATCACGACCAGCAAATCTATCTGAACCACAAGTTACTGGAACAAAAGCAACTGAACCTGACAGAAGTGCAGGAAAAGTCTGCCGACTTCCTGATGCAGTTCAGCGGAGTAAATGAGGCATATTCCGCCCACCGGCTTCTCCTGGGTTCATGGACTCCGGAAATATACAGAATACGCAACGGCTATCACCGCAAGCGTTCCGGCGACCTCGTGATCGACGTGTTGCCGGGATGGACTATCGTCAGCGAAAACGGCAACGAGAACAAGGTGGTACGTCATTCCTATATCCCCGCACCGCTGATCTTCATGGGTCACTCCGTGAAACCGGCCATCATTCAGACACCTGTAACAATCGACCATATTGCGCCTACACTGGCTCATTTCATGCGCATACGGGCTCCCAATGCTTCTTCTTCGGCTCCTATTACCGATCTTCGGTAAAAGATTCCTCACAAAAACCATGCGAAAAACATAAATAAATCAGCATTTTAATGTAACTTTGCGCGGATTTATATATGGAAAAAGCACCGTGCAGACAATCAAGAAATAATAATAAACTAAATAATACAACATGGGATTTAATGAATTTTTAAGCTCGATTTTCGGAAACAAATCCACACGAGACATGAAAGAAATCAAACCCTGGGTAGAAAAGATCAAAGCTGCCTACCCGGAGATTGAAGCACTGGACAACGATGCCCTCCGTGCCAAAACGGAAGAACTCAAAAAATACATCCGCGAATCGGCTACTGACGAACGCGCTAAAGTGGAAGAACTTAAAGCGAGCATCGAAAGCACCGAACTGGAAGACCGCGAAGAAGTCTTTGCACAAATAGATAAGATAGAGAAAGAAATTCTCGAAAAATACGAGAAAGCACTGGAAGAAGTATTGCCCGTAGCTTTCTCTATCGTCAAAGCAACTGCCAAACGATTTACGGAAAACGAAGAAATCGTAGTAACCGCGACTGAATTCGACCGCCATCTGGCTGCCACCAAAGACTTTGTACGCATTGAAGGCGACAAGGCCATCTACCAGAACCACTGGAATGCCGGCGGCAATGATACGGTATGGAACATGATTCATTACGACGTTCAGCTGTTCGGTGGTGTCGTTCTGCACAAAGGTAAGATTGCGGAAATGGCAACCGGTGAAGGTAAAACTCTCGTTGCTACCCTTCCGGTATTCCTGAACGCGCTGACCGGAAACGGTGTGCATGTAGTAACCGTGAACGACTACCTTGCCAAACGTGACTCCGAATGGATGGGCCCGCTTTATATGTTCCACGGTTTGAGCGTAGATTGCATCGACCGCCATCAGCCGAACTCCGACGCCCGTCGTCAGGCATACCTTGCCGACATCACGTTCGGTACCAACAATGAATTCGGTTTCGACTACCTGCGTGACAACATGGCTATCAGCCCGAAAGACCTTGTTCAACGCCAGCACAACTACGCTATCGTCGATGAGGTTGACTCGGTATTGATTGACGATGCCCGTACTCCGCTGATTATTTCCGGTCCGGTGCCGAAGGGCGACGACCAACTGTTCGAACAGCTCCGTCCGCTGGTAGAACGTCTGGTAGAAGCTCAAAAAGTATTGGCAACCAAATACCTTTCCGAAGCCAAACGACTGATTGCCTCCAACGACAAGAAGGAAGTGGAAGAAGGATTCCTTGCCCTTTATCGTAGCCACAAGTGTCTTCCGAAGAATAAGGCATTGATCAAGTTCCTCAGTGAACAGGGTATCAAAGCCGGCATGCTGAAGACCGAAGAAATCTACATGGAGCAGAACAACAAGCGTATGCACGAAGTGACCGAACCGTTGTACTTCGTCATCGAAGAAAAACTGAACAGCGTAGACCTCACAGATAAAGGTATCGACCTGATCACCGGTAACTCCGAAGACCCGACATTGTTCGTGCTGCCGGATATCGCCGCACAACTCTCCGAACTGGAAAATCAAAACCTGACCAACGAACAACTGCTGGAAAAGAAAGATGAGCTGCTGACTAACTACGCCATCAAATCGGAGCGCGTACACACCATCAACCAGTTGCTGAAGGCTTACACCATGTTCGAGAAAGATGACGAATATGTTGTGATCGACGGACAGGTGAAGATTGTAGACGAGCAGACCGGACGTATCATGGAAGGCCGCCGCTACTCCGACGGATTGCACCAGGCTATCGAAGCGAAAGAACGTGTGAAAGTAGAAGCCGCAACGCAGACATTCGCAACGATCACTTTGCAGAACTACTTCCGTATGTATCACAAGCTGTCCGGTATGACCGGTACTGCCGAAACGGAAGCAGGCGAACTTTGGGACATCTACAAATTGGATGTAGTCGTTATCCCGACTAACCGCCCGATCGCAAGGAAGGATATGAACGACCGCGTTTACAAAACCAAACGCGAAAAGTATAAAGCCGTTATCGAAGAAATCGAAAAACTAGTGCAGGCAGGACGTCCGGTACTGGTAGGTACGACTTCGGTAGAAATCTCCGAAATGCTGAGCAAAATGCTTACCATGCGTAAGATCGAACATAGCGTACTGAATGCGAAGTTGCACCAGAAAGAAGCTGAAATTGTTGCAAAAGCCGGTTTCAGCTGTGCAGTGACCATCGCTACCAATATGGCAGGTCGTGGTACCGACATCAAGCTGAGCCCGGAAGTAAAAGCCGCAGGCGGTTTGGCCATCATCGGTA
>ULSY01011666.1_pt1 | contig 16116 bp, 8 predicted proteins | sample 1957201 | NCBI WGS metagenome assembly ULSY01 (sample SAMEA4835723, study PRJEB28245) | human gut metagenome | biome: gut microbiome; material: fecal sample | place: Denmark | collected 2008
AGACCCATGGCGAGGATGCGTGCGGCATGCAGCACACCACGGTGACGCAACAGGCAGAACAGGGCTGTCACGCCGGATGCACTCAGCACGGTGGCTGCGGGAAGGAAGGTTTCCAGCCCGTCGACACGAAGGGTGCCGAGACACAGGAGGGCAACCAGCACCGGCAGTGTACAGGCACAGGCAAGCGCCGGGATGCCTACAGACACTGACTGCCACCACATGCCTTTCGTTCGTGGATAGACGGACACTGACCCGAAGACCAGGAACGGGACGGCAGGGAGCAGGTAAATCTCAATCTTCGAACTGATGCACGAGAGCATGGCGAAGGTCGTCAGCCCGACGATAAGGAAGAACTGCTGCCAGTCGGCAAGGACACGCCAGCGGTGCACCCCTGAGACCGTCAGCCCGACGACGAGCAACGACCACGGGACAAGGATGTACCAGATGGTCTGGAAGTAGTAGTAGAACGGCTCCTGATGGTGGAACGAGCGGACGGCGCGGTCGACCGTCTGGTGGAACAGCAGGTTGTCGAGGTAGGCACGTCCGCCTTCCGCCCACACGGCGGAGAACCACAGGGCACACGCGCTGAGCAGGACCAACCACGTGCGCCAGCCCCAGTAGCGGGGGAAGGTGCGCAACCCGTCGGTGAAGAGCAGGAACACCGCTGTCGACAGCAACGGCACGAGCACACCCACCGGACCCTTGGTGAACAGTGCGAGGAAGACAAACACGGGGAAGAGCCACCGGTGGAGCGTCTGCCTTCTGCCACCCCGACGGATGAGCCAGAACGAACGGAGCGCAAGGGTGATGAACAGGCACATGAGCATGTCCATGCGGACAAAGATGGCTGCACCCGTGAAGAGTCCGCAGATGAGCATTATCCACACGGACGTACGCCGCAGGTGGGGCGCCATGCCCTCGTCGGCAGACCAGCGGCTGAGTGTGCCGATGACGGCGAACGAGGCGGCGAGCGACACGAGGGGGAACAGGTGGAGGGGGAAGCTGCCCGTGAGCCACCGGACGACCATCAGCAGCCAGAAGTAGAGCGGGGGCTTGTCGGCATAAGGGGCACCGTCGAGGGTGAACGTGAACCAAGTGCCGCGGCGTAATGCCTCGTCGGCGATGGCAAGGTAACGCAGCTCGTTGCCCGGCGTGAGGTCGCGCAGCCAGATGACGGGCAGCAGGGCTATCAGGGCAAAGAGGTAGGGAAAGTAGCGTTTCATGAGGCGGAAGGGGTTTGGGGACGGAGCGAGAGGTACAGGTTACGGCTGTAGGCAACGAGACCCACTGACTGCCCGAGGATGAGCACCGGGTCGGAGCGCATCACCCCGTAGGAGACAATCATCGAGGCGCCTGCCAGGCTGATGCCCCAGAATCCTGCCGGGAGCATCGACTCGCCGTGGTGTCGAGAGTAGACCCACTGGTAGATGAAACGCAGCGTGAAGAGCACTTGCCCTGCCGAGCCGAAGAGGACGAGCCACAGCGGGATGTCGGCATTGCCGAAGAACTGCCTGAAGGGAGACTCCGACGCGAACAGCGCCCAGACTACGGCTGCAGGGGGCGTGACGGCAAGCACGCCACGCAACCAGCCGGGCAGACGTGTCCAGACACCCTTCGCGCGGAGGTTCCACAGATAGATATAGTAGGAGATGAACTGACCGAGGATGATGGCAAAGTCGTCGCGCAGCCAGCCGTAGAGGCAGAGCAGGTAGGCGCCTGCCACGCTGAACACCCAGAAGAGCGAGGGCGAGAGCACGCGGCGGGCACGTTCCGAGAGGACCCACTGCACAAGGATGCGGGCGGAGAAGAATGCCTGGGCGGTCATGCCGACGGCGAGGACAAGCTGGTGGGGAACGTTCATGCCCGGTTGAGGTTGGAGTCCGACACGTGGTAGTTGATGTAGCGCTTCTTCATCCAGCGGTAGGCGAAGCAGTCGACGAAGGGACCCACCAGGCGGTTGCGCAGGTGGTACTTCGACTGTCCTGCCACACGGGGAAAGTGGCGGACGGGAACCTGGGCGACACGTCCCTGCTGGAGGAGCACGAGGGCGGGCAGGAAGCGGTGCATGCCGTTGAAGAAGGGGATGCGGCGTGCGCAGGCGGTGTGCAGCACCTTGAGAGGGCAGCCGGTGTCCTGTGCCGTGTCGCCCGTCATCATGCGACGGAAGCGGTTGGCTATCTTCGACTGGAGACGCTTGCTCCAGGTGTCCTTGCGTGCTGCACGGATGCCGGTGACCAGCTCGTGGCTGTCGGTCTCGGCAAGCAGGAGGTTGAAGTCCTCGGGAGAGGTCTGCAGGTCGGCGTCGATGTAGCCGACGAGGGGTGATGCTGTGGCATCGATGCCTGCCTTGAGTGCTCCGCTGAGTCCCCCGTTGCGGGCGAGGGCAAGGAAGAAGAAGTCCGTCTGCCGGGAGCAGATGTCCCTGATGAGGCGGAGGCTGCCGTCGGTGGAACCGTCGTCGACAAAGAGCACACACGCCTTGCGGAGGGCATGCGGCAGGTAGTCGGCAAGTGCACGTTCGAGGGCGGGCATGCCGTCTGCCTCGTTGTAGACGGGGACGATGATGGTCAGCTCATACCGGGCGGTTTGGTTTGTCTGGTCCATGATGTGTCAGTTTGTTTACGTTTGGATGCGGCGAAGTTCGGGCGGAAGTTTGAAGGAAGTTTGAAGAAAGTGTTTCCTTTCGATTTCAGCAGACACTTTGTCGTCCGTGTGCCCACACGGAGTAATAGTAATATATTATGTATATATAATAATTATGTAATATCTATCTTTTATCCTGATTAATGATTTTTCCAACTTCTTAAAAACTTTGATGTTATAGGTTTTATTTCTTAGGAAAAATGTTGTCGGATGTTAGCAGATGCTATACATTTGCTGCCATAAAATTTTATCTTATGTCACGGCTAAAAATGAGTGCAGAAACGACGGTTGACTCTTCCAGAGTGGAGGTTCCCTCCTTCCCCGAAAGCATCCCGGAAGGCAAAGGGGGTGAAGTATGCCGTAAAATGCTCCATTACTTGAACCAGAAGCGCGTTTATCTGGACCGTAACCTGTCATTGGCAAAGTTCAGTTCAATAGTGGGTACGGCTATTGCCCGCATCTGCACAGCCGCCTGACCCCTGCTACACGGAAGTCCCTCTGCAAGGACGTTGCAGCCCGTTGTCCCTTCCCGCCGGTCCTTCCTCTGATACATCCTAATCCCATCATTCATAGGAGCCAAACAGAGAATTAGTATCATATTTTTACAATTCATATACGTTAGATTAGGGGAATTATCGGATGCACGCATCATCCGATGTAAGAGAAAGCGAAAGACCCTGCACACTTCCGACTTTGGTCAGTGCATGGTCACCCGACGAGAACGGGCAGCGCGGGCTGTCCGTTCTGCTGCCTTTGACACTATGGAAGGATAAACCGCCGTTTTCCTTCCACATTTTCCCGATTGGACGTTTTCAGCTAACGCGTACTTTTGAAAAAACGGGCAAACCAGCGCGTAAAGGTTAAATTCGATTTGCAATTTCCTTCCTTATCGCCCATTCATTTTTGCTTTATTCACACGAAACACTTCTCTTTGACGTTCCAAACAATATTGTTTCACCCGTCAAACACTTGTGTTTGGTTCGTCAAACAATATTGTTTCACGACTCAAACAATATTGTTTCGCGATTCGATGTAAAGAATATGGAAAACCAATTCCAAAATAATGACATTGGCTCTCCAGAAGGTCTGCGGACGCATCATTTTTCAAACTATTATATGGCACATCTTTTACCCCTATGCCTTGCCTGTTTGCACACCACGCACACTTCCGGGCAGACACAACGAAACGGAACAGCCTCCATCGGCGACAATGTGTATTTAGCGAATCGCCCGAGAAGGCCCTTCCCGGTCACCAACTCGTATTTTGGTGCAAGGAAGGCCCTTCTCGGGCGATTCGTTTGACACTTTGACATTTTGACACTACGGACAAAGGGCGACCCCCTTGCGGGAATCGCCCTTCGTATGAATAGTCAGAATAAGTTCAGAACTTATTCACCAGCACCTGCGGGATTGACTGTGATAGTCAAAGTAGTTTCAGCTACACCCCATCCGTATTCGATAGAAGCCGGGATGTTGATTTCATAGCTGTAACCAACCGGAGTACCTACGTTCTCGTACTTAACGGTGTTGCCTACTTGAGTCAATGTTACAGTTGACGGAAGTTTGCCACCATTGTAGTCGAGGTTGGTAGTTGCGTTTGCAGTATCAAGCTTCAAGTCGCCGAATACACCGTAGAAGTCCCAGTATGCACCGTAAGAGGTTACTACCTGAGTATTTTCCTTGGCGATCCACTGCCAGCAGCCTACGATATCACCAGCCTTGCCTTCGTAGTTCGGTTTCACAGCAGTGTGAGCCTTTTCTACAACGACTACAGGAGCGTGAGACTTCGTGATGGCCGGATAGTACTTGATAGACTCAATAGCTTTCACAGTTGTAATAGTAGCTACAATTTCATCTGTGTAGTTGTAAGCATCAGCATGGTGACCAGCGAATTGATATTCCAGACCATATTCACCTTTAGGTCTTGTAGAAGACATACCTTCGGTTACCAATACATTCAAAGCTTGTTGTACAGCAGCTTCGCTATCATATCCGCTAACTTCGTAGTTCTTTTCAACATACTTCACATCACGATAGATGACACCGTTTGTCAGAACCCATTTGTAAGTAACCTTAACGCTACCGCCATAAACCTTCTCACCAGAGAGGATTTCAACATCCTTCAACTTGATATCCCAGTAAGCAGGCTTGATGATTTCTTCCCAAGCCGGGATTACAGTAGTCTTGTGAGCGCTGCGGTTGTGTGCCCAGAAGCCCCATTGAACGAGTTCAGTAGTAGTTTCAGGAGCAGTGATGGTGTAACCTCTCCAGTCGGTCAACATCTGGTAACCGCCGAAGTCAACCACGTCACCACCCGTCTTGGCATCCATTACAGTCTTGCCAACAGGCATGTTCAAGCTAACCGGAGTTACGAACTCAACGTTGAAGGTGCTAGCAACTACAACGTCGCCGCTTTCGAATTCTACTACGTATTCAACAACTGCGCTCAAACCTTCTTCGCTGTTGAGGGCTGCCTTGATGGCTTCGTTGTCCTTGTCAAGCGTGATGATTTGGTCAGCAGCCGTGTTGCCTTCGATTTCAACACCACCGGTGGTCATCTTCTTCTCACCGTTGTAGATACCAGCCAAGCGGAAGTATTCAGCGTGGCACTTAGGCAGTTTCTCATCAAACTTCACAGTTGCAAATGCATCAGAAAGTTTGGTCTGGAACTGACAGTTGCTAGCATAGTCGGTTTCGCTGGCAGGACGGTTTACATTCGATACGAATGCAGTCTGAGCGTCGTTCCAGTAAACCTTATTGATAGTGAATTCAGGATTCAATGCCGGCAGAGTCACATTTACAGTGATGTTCAATGTGATGTATGCGGGGAATTCAGAAGCAGCAAGCTTGTTCTTCAAAGTTACAGAACCGATGAATACAGAACCTTCTCCGCTGATTTCACCGAGGTTACCGTGGATGATGTTCCAAACAATCTTCTTCGTAGCAACACCTGCACTTGCAGAACCGTCAACTACTTCGGGAGCTGTACCACTGAACGATTCGCCGTCCTTCGTTACGTCTACATGATCGAATTCGTACATGTTCCAGAACTCTTCGTGGCTCAAGGAAACATCGCCTCTAGAAGACTCGATCTGACGATATACGTTCTGACGCATCCACTCTTCGTCAAGTTCGAATTTAGTCTGAGTATCTGCGCAATCGTAAGTCAGGTCTTTAACAATACCGGCAACGTAGTCAGCAGCCTTTTCAGCAACAACCTTTACCTTAACGAAACCACGACGAACAACGCGACCAGCCTCGTCAACCAATTCTACGCGGAGAATCGGGGTACGACCGATGGTTTCACGACCGAAGCCGTCAGTGATAACGAAGATACCGTTTTCAGCATCCTTACATTGAACGACAGTCTGCTGGTTGGTAGTCGTAGAACCGGTAGTTACCTTGTATTCAGTTTCAGCAACAGCGAAACGATAGCTCAACTTGTAAGCCTCGATGTCCAATGCGTTGTGGAGGTCAGCATCATCGTCTTCCTTGTTCAGACAAGTAGCAATCAGCTCTTTCAAGTTGAATTCCTTGTCATAAACCATTTCGTAACGAGCCGGTTCAGCCTGAGCCATAGTTACAACAGAAGCGAAGTGAGCCTTGTCACCTACAGTTTCCAGAGACTCCTTGTCAGCGATGAAGAGTTCTCTCTGGTCAACTACATCGTCATATACACGAACATACGGAGAAGTGATGACTACGTTGCTTTCGCCTTCGTCAACAGCATCACCCTTCAAAGTAGCTTGCAGGGCAACCGTGTTCACCTTGTCGAGCGCATTGCCATCGCTGGTGTTCGGAGTGTCAAGACGACGGAGCTGGAAGTCAACCGTACCCTTTTCTACGTTAGCCACGGGAGTGCCTTCAATCTGAAGCAAGTTCGTAGCGGCTACGTTCGAGCGGGTAGTGATAACTTCTACCTGACGGTCGATATATTGATAGTCAGCGTTGTCGAGGTTGAAGCTGGAAGGATTGAAGTGATAGCTTGCAGTAGCGAGGGCTGCGGTAGAATATTGAGCCGGCATGAAGTCTGCGTGCATACCGTTGTTACCGCTCATGTCAACTTTCACTTCTGTCGTTGTACCATCCGGATTTTCATACGTGATGGTTTCAACATCCTTGTATTCGTCGAGAAGGTCATATTTCTCATCGAACTTGCTCATATCACCATATTCGAGTGAGTTGAATACGATAGCCTCTACACCGTCAACGAATGCATTGGGAGCAAACGTGATGCTGTTCAGACGGGCAGCAACCAGGATGTGGAGCTGAGCCAAGTCACCGTTGATTTCAGTGATGTCTGAGCGGATGCCGGCAACATCGGTCTTCAACGTGTTGATGTCAGCTTTGGCAGCATTCAGGTCAGTTGTGTTAGCCTCAACTTTGCTCTTCAACGTGTTGATTTCAGCCACAGCGTCATCGATACGGCCGCTAACTTCAGTGATGTCAGCCTGCAAACCGTTCTCAGACAACAGTGCTGCATATTTCTCCAACGTTGCTTTTTGTACCTCCAAGTCAGTAGCACCGGCAGTCAAGGTAGCCAAGAGGTCCTTGATGTTGTTGATTTCGTTGGTGTTGCTGGTGATGCGTACATCCAGTGCGGAAGTGATTTCGTCAGCCAATCCGCTTTCGATACCTTCGATCTTTCCGGCGAGATCAGCCAGTTCCTGAGTCAGTCTGGAATCCAGTTCATCCAATGCCGTAGCATCAGCCTTTGCGCCCAGAAGCTCTGTCACTTCTGCCTTGTAAGCTTCCAAGTCAGCAGCGGCAGCAGCGATGGCATCAGCCTTAGCCTGTTCTGCAGCCGATTGTGCAGCAGCAGCCTGTGCCTTAGCTTCGTCTGCAGCAGCAGCGGCAGCTTTAGCCTCGGCAGCAGCATTGTCTGCGGCGGTCTGAGCAGCTTGTGCGGCTGACTGCAATGTGTTCAGTTGCGTCTGTAAAGTCTCACCGAGAGTCGCGTTTTGGTTGATCAGCTCGCGAAGCTCATCAATGTCGTCATCGTAGTCTTTACATGACGTAACCACCCCTGCTGAGAGCAAGGCTGCGCTGAACAGGAGTGCATTCATAAACTTTTTGTTCATAATAACTAAAACTTTAAATTTAAAGATTTAACAATTAATTTAGTTCTCATTCTTACTTATTCGTGGTTGCTACCGGCTGAGGGAATTGCCGGTTGCCCGGATTGTCGGAGTCAGGTGTGAGCGTACTGTGAGGATGGGAGTCCCGGCTGTGCTGTGATCTTCGAAGTCCGTTCGTCGGACACTTCTTCCAACTCCTCCAATCTGTCGGGGCGACGCTCCAGGACATACTGGTAAGGCGTGATACCCTCATATTTGCGGAAGGCGACGTAGAAGGTGCTCTTCGACGAAAATCCGCAGATGAAGGGGATGTCCTTGAGCTTGTACGTGTAACACGTCAACATCCGCTTGGCATACTGCACCCGGTACCAGTTGAGGAGTGATTTAAGGTTACATCCGAAGATTTGATTGACGGCGTTTGACAGATAGGTAGTATTCGTACCCACTACCACACCCCTTCGGAGAACCCTTTACCGGTGAGCAGGATGGACTGCCGCAACGTCGGGGCAGGTGACCATCCGGTGACCGGACCTGTTACTCCCACTCCGGGTCAAGCTCCAGTGTAGGCAGGCTGTCGACCGCCTTCCGCTTGAGCTCGTCGGCGATGTGGATGTACTTCTCCGTGTGGCGGATGGTGGAGTGCCCTGCCAGTTCGGACGCCGTCTTGATGTTCGCCCCGTTGAGGAGCAGGTTCGTCACGAACGAGTGGCGGGCACAGTGGAAGGTGATGTGCTTGTCGATGCCCGCGCTGCGCATCCACCGCTTGAGCACCCTGCCCGCGTAGGAGTACGAGGGGAGGACAAAGAGGCGTCCGTCTGTCGCAGGACGACGGGCACGGAGCAGTGCCAGGGCGGAGTCGTTGAGTGCCAGGTGGAGGACCGCCTTGCTGGAGTGTCCCTCTACCTTCTGCTGCACCAGGTGGAGCATGCGTCCTGCCTCGTCGACACTCTCCGTCCGCAGAGCCACGACGTCACACCAGCGCAGCCCCGTCATGCAGGCGAAGAGGAAGGCACGCTTCACTTCGGCGTGCAGGCAGGGCACGGTGGCGAGGCGGCGTATCTCGTCCTGGGTGAGCACCGCCTTGGTGAACTCGTTCTGCTGCACGAGGCGGACGTGTGCGGCGGGGTTGACCTCCATGTAGTGCTGCTCCACGGCGAAGTCCAGGCACTGCTTGAACTTGTTGAAGTAGCCCGTCGGTGTGTGCCCCGAGAGGTGCTCGCGCAGGTAGTCGTAGAACTTCAGGCAGAACGTCCGGTCGATGCGCCAGGTGTAGAGCGGACGGTTGGCGGTGAAACGGACGAGCTGTGCGAAGGCAGCCTGCACCATCTTGATGTCCTTGCGCCGGTACTGGGCGATGAAGGCGGTACAGACGTCGCGCAGGTCGGTGTGCGCGTTCCCCTTCGTGGTGCGGATGCCGCTGCGCTCGGTGATGAGCTCCAGTTCGCGGCGGCTCCGCACGGCGAGCGCCATCTTCATCTTCTCGCGGTTGAGCTTGCGTGTGGCGGTGTCGACGGGGTCCTCCAGCGTCAGGTGGAGCGACTCGCGCCAGCGTTTGTGTCCGAAGCTGAAGTTCAGGTAGAGCGCCACGCGTCCGCCTGCCAGCTTCCGTTTTTCAACAGTAATTCCCATAGTGGTAAATTGATTAGGTGATTGTTCCGCCCCTGCCCGTCTTCTCCCACGCGGAGGAGGCATCGGGGGCTTTCGTGCGTTTATGATATGGGAATTATGCGAGAAGTCGCTCCGATGGACGGAGGAATCGGTGTACCCGTCGCTTGTCAGGGTGAGGGGCGGACGGACGCATCCGCACCGGAAAACCGACTTCCGGAGGATGGGGACGGAACCCGTTGAGCGGTCCGTGCTTGTAACGCAAATGTCCCCGAAATGTAACCGTCCGGACATCGTTCCGTCATACCCTCACCCTACTTTTGCGCGTGCTTTCAGGAAACTCTAACACCTTTTAAAGAATAGTATGATGAGAACAAGACTTCTTGACTGGACGCGGCTCGGCGTGTGCCTGCTGCTCGTGAGTGCGGGCATGGCAGGCTGCGGCAACGAGGCCGGTTCCATGAATCCCCTCAACGGTTCCATCCCTGTGAAAGGGATTGTCCTCCCCTCTTCCGTCAGTGTCGGACGGGACGAACTCCTCTTCCTGCGTGGCAACGGCATCCTCACCACAGACCGGCTGGAGCTTGCCTCCGCCGACCGTACGTTCACCGTCAGCGTGGCTGAGACTTCCGATACCGGCTTTGCCGTCAGCCTGCCCGACGACTTTGTTTCGGGCGACTACCGCCTCGCCCTCCTGCGTGACGACCAGCGGCTGGAGCTGGGCAGCCTCAGCATCAACCTCACCGCCTCCATCCTTGTCCCCGACCGGGAAGGCATGACCGTGAAGGGTGTGGTGGCGTGCGACGGACAGGGCGTGGCAGGCGTGGTGGTGTCCGACGGCTTCGAGGTGACATCGACTGACGCCGACGGCATCTACTACCTGCCGTCGGAGAAGCGCAACGGCTATGTGTTCATCTCCCTCCCCTCGGGCTACGAGGTGGAATGCCGCAACGGCAACGAGCCGCAGTTCTTCAAGCGGCTGACGGCAGCTGCCGGGGTATCCGAACAGCAGGACTTTGCCCTCCGTCGGGTGGACAACGACCACCACAAGCTCTTTGTCGTGACGGACTTCCACCTTGCCAACCGCAATGACGACCTCAAGCAGTATGACGACTTCGTGACCGACATCAACGCGACCATTGCCGCAGAGACTGCCGACGGCACACCCGCCTACGCCATTGACCTGGGCGACCTGAGCTGGGACCTCTACTGGTACTCCAACAGCTTCGCTCTGGCACAATGCCTCACGCAGGCAGACCGCATCGGCTGTCCGCTCTTCCACTTGCCGGGCAACCATGACAACGACCCCTACAAGGCAGACGACTGGGATGCCGAACAGCCGTTCAAGGACGATGTCTGCCCCACCTACTACTCGTTCAACCTCGGCCGCGTGCACTACGTCCTGCTGGACAACGTGCGCTACATCAATACCGGCGGCGCGGAAGGAGTTGTCGGGGAGCGCAACTACGAAGGGGTCATCGTCGACCCGCAGATGGAGTGGCTGCGCAAGGACCTCTCCTACATCACCGACCCGTCCACGCCCATCGTCGTGGCGATGCACGTCAACCTCTACCGCAATCCGCTCATCGTGGGCGGCAGTCAGCTGGACCTGCTCTCGCTCGACAACGGCAGTGCACTCCAGAGCCTGCTGGCACGCTTTGACCGCGTGGAGGTGCTCACGGGTCACACCCACCTCAACTTCACCGTGGAGAAGGACAACCTGATGGAGCACAACGTGGCTGCCGTCTGCGGCACGTGGTGGTGGACCGGCAAGGAAGGCTATGCCGACAACTACATCTGCAAGGACGGTTCACCCGCCGGCTATGCCGTGTGGGACCAGAACGGGACCGACAGTCAGTGGTACTACAAGGGGACGGGCGAAGGACGCGACTACCAGTTCCGCACGTATGACCTCAACGAGTGCCACATCACCGCGGCGAAGTATGCGCCCGGCGCGTCGGAGGAAGACCTGGCACGCTACACCGGCAGCTACGCCACCGCCCGTACGGACAACAAGGTGCTCATCAACGTCTGGGGCTACGACCCCGCCTGGAAGGTGGAGGTGAGCGAGAACGGCATTCCGCTCGCCGTGACCCGCGTATCCGCCAAGGACCCGCTGCACCTCATCTCCTACGAGGCACTGCGTCTGGACAAGGGTGCCACACCGACGTCGTCCTTTGAGACCGACGCCACGGGCCACATGTTCGAGGTGACGGCATCGTCTGCCACCTCCACGCTCGACATCCGTGTGACCGACCGCTTCGGTCGCGTCTACACCGAGCAGATGATACGTCCGAAAGCCCTGAGCACGGACATGAAGTAAGGGTACAAACGAACGAACACATACACTCAGACTATGAAACAAGCAAAATGCAACTTCCGCCGGGCAGGACTGCTCTTCGCAACCTCCCTGCTGGCGTTCCAGCTGTCTGCCCAGGAAAGGGAACTGACGGGCAGCATCTTCGAAGCCGACGGCGTGACCCCTCTCATCGGTGCGACAGTCAAGGTGAAGGGGAGCAATGTGGGCACGGTGTCCGACCTCGACGGGCACTTCCGCCTGCGTGTTGACGGGAAAGATGTGGTGCTGGAGGTCTCCTACATGGGATTCGTCCCCCAGGAGGTGAAGGCCGACGCACGAGGCAACCTGCGCGTGGTGTTGCAGGAATCGTCGGTGATGCTCAACGAGACGGTAGTCACCGCACTCGGCATCACCCGTGAACAGAAGTCACTGGGCTACGCCGTGTCCAAACTCGGTGAGGACGAAGTGACCAGCAACCTGTCAAACAACTGGCTCAATGCCCTCGACGGCAAGGTGGCAGGCCTGACCATGGCTAGTGCCGGAGCCGGACCGGGAAGCTCGCTGCGCGTGACCCTGCGTGGCGACCAGTCGCTCAACTACGGGTCGAACGAAGCCCTCTTCGTGGTGGACGGCATCCCCGTCAATTCGGGTACGACACAGACGAAGGCGGTGAGCAACTATGCACAGGCTGACGCCCCCGTGGACTTCGGTAACGGTGCCAGCGACATCAATCCCGAGGACATCGAGTCGGTGAGCGTCCTGAAGGGTCCGGCGGCAACCGCCCTCTACGGTTCGCGCGCTGCCAACGGCGCCATTATCATCACCACGAAGAAGGGACGTACGGACAAAGGCATCGGGGTGACCTTCAGTTCCTCCGTCGTGTGGGAGCAGGCAGGCTATTTCCCCGAGTTCCAGAAGGAGTACGGTTCCGGTTCGGACCTCGGTCTGCAGCCCTTCTGCTTTTGGACACTCCCTGCTGACATGACTGCTGACGGAGTTGCCGTCAACCGCCACATCTCGCGCTACGCTTTCGGCGAGAAGTTCGATGCGAACAAGCTGCGCTATCAGTATAACTCCAAGAACTGGGACACCGGCACCTTCACGCCGACCCCGTGGGTCTACCAGGACGACTGGTACACCGGACTCTTTGAGACCGGCCTGACATTCGACAACTCGGTGAGCATCGACGGCAGCAACGGCAAGGGGACGAGCGCCCGCCTCTCCATCACCGACCGGCGCAACGACTGGATCCTGCCCAACACGGGGTACGAGCAGCAGAGCTTTGCCCTCTCGTTCACTTCCGAGTTGAACAAGTACCTTACCATCAATGCCAAGGCGAACTACTACCACAAGACGAGCGACAACCTCCCTGTGAGCGGATACAGCTCCAGCTCGCCCATGTACCAGCTCGTGTGGGGCTACAACAACAACAGCATGTCGCAGTGGCGCGACGAGTATTTCCAGGGCCGCTACACCCGCGCCAACTGGGAGAATGCCGAGGGTACGGACGGCAACAGCCTGGTCTATCCCTCGGGCGACGGTTCGTGGAACCCCTACCGCACGCTCTACGAGGCGCTCAACGGGATGGACAAGAACCGCTTCTTCGGCAACCTGGGCATCACCGCCAACCTGCTGCCCGGTCTGACGCTCAACCTGCGCGGCGGTGTGGACTTCTCGGATGAGTTCCGTACGCAGCGCCGTCCGAAGTACTCCGAGTGGAAGGACGGCTTCTACCGCGAACAGGACCTGCGCAGCTATGAGTCGAACATCGACTTCCTGCTCCGCTACACGGGCGACGCCTTCGACAAGCGCTTCGGCTACTCCGTCGCTTTCGGCGGCAACCGGATGTACAGCAAGTACTACAACAACCGCATCACCCTCGAAGAACTCGATGTGGAGGGCGTGTACAACCTGAGCAACGTCCCCTCGGACACGAAGCCGGAAATCTACACGTACCGTTCCGAGAAGGCCATCAACAGCCTCTACGGTATGGCGTCGCTCAGCTGGGACGACACCTACTACCTGGACATCACCGGACGCAACGACTGGTCGAGCACGCTGGCGCGCAGCAACTGCTCCTACTTCTATCCGTCGGTGTCGGGAAGTGTCCTGCTGAGCAACGTGTTCAACTTCCGCGACCACCTGCCTGTGGTGGACTTCATGAAGCTGCGTCTGTCGTGGGCGAACGTGGGTAATGACACCAGTCCCTACTCGCTCGACCAGTACTACTCCACCACCGACTATTCGGGCGGCTATACCCTGCCGGGCACTATCCCCGACCCGCTCATCAAGCCCGAGAACGTCGAGAGCTGGGAGACCGGCCTCGAGATGAGTCTCTTCAAGAAGCGCGTCACCTTCGACGTGGCCTTCTACAAGTCGAGCACGACCGACCAGATCGTCTCCGTAGCACTGGACCAGATTACGGGCGCCACGGGCATGAAGATTAACGCCGGCGAGATACAGAACAAGGGCATCGAGATCAGTGCCAACTTTGTCCCGGTAAAGACGAAAGACTTCACGTGGTCGTTCGGCCTCAACTGGTCGCGCAACTACAACAAGCTCGTCAGCCTGCAAGATGACTGGGACCCCTCCACACCGCTCCAGACCGACATGGGTACGACCATCGGCGGACGTACGTATGTCTATTCCTACGTGGGCGAAGAGATGCACATCATCTACGGACGCGGCTTCCAGCGTGCTCCCGAAGGCTCGTTCTATACTGACGAGAACGGCAACCGCGTCGACTGTTCGGGCATGGTGCTCGTCGACGAGAAGACCGGTTACCCGATGCTTGACGACAACCCCACGCGGCGCATCGGCAAGGTCAACCCCGACTGGCGTGCCGGCATGACGCAACGCTTCCGTTACAAGGACTTCACCCTGAGCGCAACGTTCAGCGGACAGTATGGCGGACATGCCTTCTCGGTGACGAACTTCTCCCTGGCCTACCAGGGCAAGCTGACCAACTCGCTCGAAGGACGTGCCGACGGGCTCGTGCATCCGGGTGTGAACGCCATCGTCCAGGAGGACGGCTCGGTGGCCTATCAGAAGAACAACACCATCACCGAGGACATACAGACCTACTACAACAAGTACATCTGGAACCGCGACAACACCGAGATGAATACCTTCAGTACCTCCTTCCTCAAGCTCAAGGAGGTGCGCCTCGACTACCAGGTGCCCGCCTCCTTCCTCAAGAAGACCAAGGTCATCCAGCGTGCCAACGTGGGCGTGTATGCCACCAATGTCTTCTGCCTGACCAGCTTCCCGCAGTATGACCCCGAAGTGGGTATGCTCAACGGCAGCGACATCTACAAGGGCATCGAGGCGATGTCGTTCCCCATGACGCGCACTTATGGTCTCAACGTGAAACTCGCATTCTAACCTCAAAGCACAGATGACAATGAAACTACTCCATACATTCGTGACCGGCTGCCTGCTGGCGGCTTCGCTTCTGGGCACGTCGTGCACGACAAACTTCGAAGAAATCAATACGAACCCCAACAAGATGACCGTGGGCGATATCGAGGCGAGCCGCATGCTCGAACCAATCATCTACGGCGCATCCAGGCAATGGCAATACTACACGTGGTACTGGAACGACGAGCTGATCCAGTTCACGGCCTTCACGGGCGGAACGACCCGTCAGGAGCACCGCTACTTCATCTCCGACCAGGACTGGAAGGGCGTCTGGAACTTCTACAGCAGCTATGCCAACAACACGCTCCACATGGCTTCGCTTGCTGCGGAGGACGGCGACGTGGCTATCCAGGCGATGGCGCTCACGCTGAAGGTACTCTTCATGTCGAACCTGACCGACATGTTCGGCGATATCCCTTACTCCGAAGCCTTCCAGGGACGTGAGGAGGGAGGCACGAAAACACCGAAATACGACTCACAGCAGGAGGTCTACGAGCAGATGTTCGCCGACCTCGAAGCCGCGAACGAACTCTATGCTACACAGCCCACGATGCTCGACGGCAACCTGGACGGGCTCTACGGCGGCGATATGACAGCCTGGCGCAAGTTCAACAACACCCTCTACATGCGCCTGCTCTGCCGGGTCGGCGGACGTAGCGAGATGAACGTGGGACAGCGGATGCGTGCCCTCCTTGCCGACCCGGACAAATACCCGCTCTTCGCTTCCAATGCCGACAATGCCCGGGTGGACTATACGGGCATCAAGCCCTATGTGAACTACTTCACGGACGAGACCGAGAACGAGTTTACTGCCAGCGGACGCAAGCTCACCGAGCAGTTCATCAAGATGACCGTCATCAGCGAGAACGGTATCCAGCTCTATCAGGACCCACGTCTGCCCATCTGGGGCAAGAAGCATCCGAGCCGCGACACGTGGAAGGGGACCATCTCGGGCTGTACCAATGCTCAGCAGAGCGATGCCGACAGCGGAGCCTCGCGCCTGAACTACGAGGTGTTCTGCCGGGCACTCTGTCCTTCGTTCTTCCTGTCTTATGACGAGCTGGAGTTCAT
>ULSY01041580.1_pt1 | contig 16007 bp, 9 predicted proteins | sample 1957201 | NCBI WGS metagenome assembly ULSY01 (sample SAMEA4835723, study PRJEB28245) | human gut metagenome | biome: gut microbiome; material: fecal sample | place: Denmark | collected 2008
AACATTATAAACCATTGATAAACAAACAGATATTATATGAAGTCATAAAAAAAAGGGAAACACTACCCTTTTCAAAATGAAAGGGAGCGTATTTCAAAACAACAAGGTTGCAGATATGACGATCTCAAGCAAAATTTAAATTACATACATATCTGCTAACACTACAACATCGTCCTCATCATAATGAATAATGAATAAATATTTTAAAATTACCCACTATTTTACTATTTTTGCATCCAAATCGATAATCCTCTACTAAATTTAATTCGCCTACTGTGGAATTATTCTACAGCTGTTGCCTGTTTTCCACACTTTCCCTATCAACAAAAGGCAGTAATAAAACACTGATTATGAAAAGGAAAGGCTATTTACAGTAGTTTGGCACGCTGCTTGTATTCCTACTGACGGCATCTTAAACAATAACAAAACTAAAGTATGAAACTATTTTTTACACACAAAGAAATTGCGCTAAAAAAGAAAAGAACAGCGCTTGTAGTAATAGGTATTGGACTAGTTATCGGGATTTACCTGATTGTTTCCCATCGACCGGCAAAGATGCCGGAACTTCCAGTAGTTGCCATAGCACCGGCAACGCAAGACGATGTGGAAATATATGGTGAATATGTAGGACGCGTACGTGCACAGCAATTCGTTGAAGTACGTGCCCGAGTAGAGGGATATTTAGAACAAATGCTTTTCGCAGAAGGTACATATGTCACTAAGAATCAAGTGCTGTTTGTTATCAATCAAGATCAATATCGAGCCAAAGCTGACAAAGCGCGTGCCCAATTGAAAAAAGATGAAGCACAGGCACAAAAAGCAAAACGCGATTTAGAACGTATCCGTCCGCTATATGAACAAAATGCTGCCAGCCAGTTGGACTTGGACAATGCTACTGCTGCATATGAAACAGCAGAAGCCTCGGTAGCTATGAGTAGTGCCGACCTTGATCAAGCAGAACTGGAACTAGGTTATACGATAGTTCGTTCTCCGTTAGCAGGACATATCAGTGAACGCCACGTGGATTTAGGGACATTGGTAGGTCCAAGTGGCAAATCACTGCTTGCCACCGTAGTAAAAAGTGATACTGTATTAGTGGATTTCAGCATGACAGCTCTAGACTATCTGAAAAGCAAAGAGCGTAATGTGAACTTAGGTCAAAAAGACTCTACCCGCTCTTGGCAACCCAATGTTTCCATTACTCTAGCAGACAATACTATTTATCCATACAAAGGACTGGTAGACTTTGCCGAACCGCAAGTTGATCCACGCACAGGTACATTCTCCGTACGTGCCGAAATGCCGAATCCAGAACGGATATTACTTCCTGGACAGTTCACCAAAGTAAAACTATTATTGGATGTCAGAGAAAAAGCTACGGTAGTTCCGTTAAAGTCCGTTATCATAGAAAAAGGCGGTGCCTATATTTATGTAATGCGCAAAGATTCTACAGTAGAGAGACGTTTCATTGAATTAGGACCTGAATTCCAGAATCAAGTAGTGGTGGAAAGAGGCTTGGCTCCCGAAGAAGACATTGTTATAGAAGGATACCACAAGCTGAATCCAGGCATGAAAGTAAAAGTAAGTCCTGCTGTAGAAGACAAAAAAACGGAGGAAAAAGATACGATCGGATAATTTCACTCCCGAATACGAATTCCCCTATGGAGGAAAATTTACGCATTCAAAAAAACAATAGACATTATGAAAGTTAGTTTCTTTATAGACAGACCGGTATTTTCAGCTGTCATCTCCATATTAATAGTCATTGTCGGTATCATCGGTCTCACGATGCTACCCATTGACCAATATCCGCAGATTACCCCGCCGGTAGTGAAAATCAGCGCATCCTATCCGGGTGCCAGTGCCCTGACAGTATCACAAGCGGTAGCCACTCCTATAGAACAGGAATTGAACGGTACTCCAGGAATGCTTTACATGGAATCAAACAGTTCCAATTCGGGAGGTTTTTCAGCCACCGTCACTTTTGATATCTCGGCAGATCCCGATCTGGCGGCAGTAGAAATACAGAACCGTATCAAGTTAGCAGAATCACGTCTTCCAGCAGAAGTTATACAAAATGGTATTTCGGTAGAGAAACAGGCTGCCAGTCAATTGCTAACCCTATGCCTTACCTCTACCGACCCGAAATTCGATGAAATATACCTTAGCAACTTTGCTACTCTGAATGTACTGGACCTAATCCGCCGTATCCCTGGCGTAGGACGTGTTTCAAACATCGGAAGCCGATATTACGCCATGCAAATTTGGGTACAGCCCGACAAACTGGCCAATTTCGGTCTGACCGTAGCCGATCTGCAGAATGCACTGAAAGACCAAAATCGGGAATCAGCAGCCGGTGTACTGGGACAACAACCCGTACAAGGATTAGACGTAACCATTCCCATCACTACTCAGGGACGTCTATCTACTGTAAGCCAGTTTGAGGAAATCGTAGTCCGTGCCAATGCCGATGGTTCCATCATCCGTTTACGTGATGTGGCCCGCATCTCACTCGAAGCACAATCATACAATACCGAGAGTGCCATTAACAAAGAAAATGCAGCGGTATTGGCCATCTATATGTTACCGGGAGCCAACGCTATGGAAGTAGCAAAAAGCGTGAAAGAAGCTATGGAGGAAATCAGCAAGAATTTCCCCGAAGGAATGAGTTACGAGATACCTTTCGATATGACCACATATATTTCGGAATCTATTCATGAAGTGTACAAAACACTGTTTGAAGCCCTGATACTGGTTATTATCGTAGTATACCTTTCACTCCAAAGCTGGCGTGCAACAGTTATCCCACTAGTTGCCGTACCTATCTCACTGATTGGAACTTTCGGATTCATGTTGATTTTCGGATTCTCGCTTAATATCCTGACCCTGTTGGGGTTGGTACTTGCCATCGGTATTGTGGTGGACGATGCTATCGTGGTAGTAGAGAATGTGGAGCGTATCATGGAAGAGGAGAAACTATCTCCCTACCAAGCTACCAAGAAAGCTATGGAAGGACTTACAGGAGCCATTATCGCCACTTCTTTGGTACTGGCAGCAGTATTTGTTCCCGTAAGTTTTCTAGGTGGAATTACCGGACAACTTTATCGCCAGTTTACGGTAACCATCGTAGTATCCGTATTGCTGTCTACGGTAGTAGCTTTGACATTGAGTCCAGTCATGTGTTCGCTTATCCTGAAACCGGAAGATCCGAACAAGAAAAAGAATATCGTATTCCGCCGTATCAATGAGTGGCTGGCTATCGGCAATCATAAATATGTAGGGCTTATCAAACACATTGTGAAACACCCGCGTCGGGTACTGAGCACATTCGGCATGGTATTGATCGCCATCCTGTTAATCCATCGCATCATTCCCACCAGCTTCCTCCCCATCGAAGACCAAGGGTATTTTAAAATAGAGTTGGAGCTACCCGAAGGTGCAACGTTGGAACGTACACGTATCGTAACAGAACGTGCTGTGGAATACCTGATGAAAAATCCGGCAGTGGAATATGTGCAAAGTGTGGCGGGAAGCAGTCCGCGTGTAGGAACCAGTCAGGCACGAAGTGAACTGACTGTCATCTTAAAACCTTGGGAGGAACGTGACTCGCAAACTATTGACAATATTATGGCACAGGTAAAAAAAGACATGTCACAATACCCCGAATGCAAGGTATATCTTTCCACCCCTCCCGTTATTCCGGGATTGGGCAGTTCGGGCGGGTTCGAAATGCAATTGGAAGCACGTGGAGATGCCACTTTCGAAAATTTGGTACAAGCTACGGATACATTGATGTATTATGCATCAAAACGTAAGGAATTATCAGGTTTATCTTCGGCTTTACAAGCGGATATCCCCCAACTTTATTTTGATGTAGACCGTGACAAAGTAAAATTCTCAGGAGTACCTTTAGCCGATGTATTCTCGACTATGAAAGCTTATACAGGTTCGGTATATGTAAACGATTTCAATATGTTTAACCGCATCTACCGTGTATATATTCAAGCAGAAGCACCCTACCGGGAACATAAGGAGAATATCAACCTGTTTTTTGTACGGGGTACAGACAATGCCATGATACCGCTCACCTCGCTGGGTACCACTTCGTATACCACTGGTCCGGGCAGCATCAAACGTTTTAATATGTTCAACAGTTCTGTGATTCTCGGTGAGGCCGCAGACGGTTACAGTTCAGGACAGGCTATGGAAATTATCGAACAAATAGCCCGCGAACACCTACCGGAAAATATCGGTGTAGAATGGAGCGGACTATCCTTCCAGGAAAAACAGGCAGGTGGACAGACCGGCATGGTGCTGGCATTAGTGTTCATGTTCGTATTTTTGTTCCTTGCTGCCTTATACGAAAGCTGGATGGTACCGGTTGCAGTATTACTCTCTTTGCCTGTAGCCGCATTAGGTGCTTATCTAGGTGTATGGGGCTGTGGACTGGAGAATGATGTCTATTTCCAGATCGGATTGGTGATGCTGGTAGGACTAGCCGCCAAAAATGCAATTCTTATTGTAGAGTTTGCCAAAGAACAAGTAGACAAAGGAGTAGATGTAGTACAAGCTGCACTTCATGCTTCACAGCTCCGTTTCCGACCTATTTTGATGACTTCATTGGCATTCATCTTAGGTATGTTACCTATGGTCATTGCCAGCGGGCCAGGTTCAGCCAGCCGTCAGGCTATTGGTACAGGTGTATTCTTCGGAATGATCTTTGCTGTAACTGTGGGAATTTTGTTAGTACCTTTCTTCTTTGTACTGATATACAAGATGAAAGCGAAGATGAAACAAAAATAAGGATATAAAAAGATGAAAGAAATGATGAAACATACATTATTATATATAGCCGTATCAGGAATGACTTTGCTGACTTCTTGCCAATTAGGTAAGCACTACACACGTCCCGACTTACATCTTCCCCAACAATTAGATACATTACGACAACAGGATACATTATCTATAGCCGATATGCAATGGTGGGAAATCTATACGGACACAACCTTGCAAAGCCTGATAGAAAAGACGTTGGATAACAACAAAGACATGAAAATAGCTGCGGCACGTGTAAAAGAACTTGCCGCAATGAAGCGCATAGACTTTGCCAACCTTTTCCCCCAACTGAACGGAAGCGCTTATGCCCAAAAAGAAGGAAGTAATTATGGTGGTGACAACTATAAAAATGACCCCGAACAGGGTGGTAAACTTACCGTGACTTGGGAATTAGACTTATGGGGTAACCTGCGTTGGGCAAAAGACAAAAGCATAGCACAATTTCTGGGAAGCATCGAGGCGCAACGTGCTTTGAAAATGAGTATTGTGTCCGAAGTGGCACAAGCCTATTTTGAATTGGTCGCATTAGACAATGAGCTGAACATCGTTCGTCAAACACTCTATGCCCGTAAAGAAGGAGTACGCCTGGCAAAGCTTCGTTTTGAAGGAGGACTAACTTCAGAAACTTCCTATCAACAGGCACAAGTGGAGTATGCACGTACCGCAACTTTAGTTCCTGAACTGGAAAGGAAAATTTCATTGAAAGAAAATGATATCGCATTCCTGGCAGGCGAATACCCGCACCACATACAGCGTTCCATTCTACCCGAAGAGGTAAAACTACCTGAAACATTACCAGTAGGTCTACCCTCCACTCTGTTGGAACGTCGTCCCGATGTACGCGAAGCAGAACAGAAATTAATAGCAGCCAATGCCAGTGTAGGTATTGCCTATACCAATATATTCCCACGACTCAGCCTCACAGCACAATATGGCGTAGAAAGTGAAGAATTCTCTGATTTCTTTAAATCACCCATTCATTATATCAGTGGCAATCTTCTCACTCCTCTCTTCGCCATGGGAAAATACAGAGCAACCCTAAAGGCTAAGAAAGCCGCATACGAACAGGAATGCTACAGCTATGAAAAATCAGTGCTGACTGCATTCAAAGAGGCCCGCAATGCCATTGTGGACTTCAATAAGATAAAAGATATCTACGAATCGCGTCTGCAACTGGAACGTTCCTCTAAAGCAACAATGGAACTGGCCCAATTGCAATACATCAATGGAGTAATAGGCTATTTGGATGTATTGGATGCACAACGTAGCTATTTCGATGCACAAATAGGATTAAGTAATGCAATAAGAGACAAACAAATTACATTAGTAAAATTGTATAAAGCATTAGGGGGTGGATGGTAACCATCCCCTCTTAATTTGATTTTCCTTTATCCGGAAAATCAAATTAAGATATATGCCTGATAAGACGTATTGTTCTCTACCGGTGTAAGTGACAAATAACCCGACTTCACTTTTCCATTTTCCAAATATAAAGGATACTTTTCTTGAAGCGCAAGATGAGAATGCCATGCCTCACCGGGCTTTGCATAATATTCTATAACATACCGTCCCTGCACGCCATCACACACATAGTTATCATATATCAAACGTGCTACCACTCCCATATTCATACGAAGATTTATTTCCACACACGGATGAATGGCATACCCGCCGTTTTGGGTACGGCATATCATCATATCCACCCCCAGATAGCCTTCGTAACTCCCTTTTATAACTTCCGCCAACTCTACCTGTAACATCCTCCCAACCTGATGTAAGATTTCCGCAGAAACATATGTGGATATCCTCGCTTCAATAACCCGATCCGCAGCCAACAAGTTTTCTTTATAAACACCTCTCTTGTCTGTTTCGAATAAAGAATACCCTATAAAATGTACCTGTTCCCACTCGTCTGCAAAAAACTCCATGGCAAAATCCAAAAGCTTATCATAAAAAGGCTCTCCTATCACCTCATGCTGAGTGGTAAGTATGTGTCGAACCCACCCTTCCAGAGGGATGGTAAAACTACCTGAAACATATTGTATCCCTCTCCCACTACCAGACCATGGCGCTTTTAACAAAGCACGAGGATGAGACAACACAAAAGCCTTCACTTCCTCTGTTGATGACAATACAAAAGCCTCCCCCAATGTGGGAATATTCCCACCTATATGCCTACAAAGGCGTCGTAACACTTTTACAGCCGTCTGACGTCCGGATATTTGACGGATACGCTTCATACGCTCTACTGAAGGATATGCTGTATCAGGAAATCCAGCTTCCTGCAAACGACGCACCAAAGACGGATTCCATCCCCAAGGAATCACCTTATTATAAATGGGGAGGAATTCTGAAGTCCAATTGACCGAAAGCGGCAAAAAAGATTGTCTTTCCATTGTTTTCATACGCAGAGCAGAATCCAGCCATACAGTTCCTCCCTGTTCTGCATACCATGCAGGCAACACGGACAACTCGGCCGCCATTCGCCGGGCACTGGCAGGGGCCATATAATAAGGATCACCACAAGCCAATGCCATATCATTTTCCGGATTGAATAAATAAAGCGCTTCCATTTCCGGACACAAAGATAAATGTTTTAGAGTACAAACCATTTCTCTTGTTCGTCTTTTAGTTGAAAAAAAATAATATTTTGCTATCTCCAGTTTGCAATTTGAATTAGTATTGCTATATTTGCAACCGATAAAAAAGCAACCATGGAAACCTTTTACAGAACACACAGTTATCTGGTGGAACATACAAATGCTCCTGTTCGCCGGGACTTGATGGACGAAATAGACTGGAACGACAGACTGATCGGCATCAAGGGTACTCGTGGCGTAGGAAAAACGACTTTCCTCCTGCAATATGCAAAAGAAAAGTTCGGAACGGATCACTCATGTCTGTTCATCAACATGAATAACTTTTACTTCTCTAAATATACGTTAGTGGAGTTTGCCGCAGAATTCGTAAAACGAGGAGGAAAAGTTTTGTTGATAGACCAAGTGTTCAAGTATCCCGAATGGAGCCACGACCTGCGTGCTTGCTATGAAATGTTTCCTACTCTGAAGATTATATTCACCGGATCATCCGTGATGCGACTGAAAGAAGAAAATCCAGAACTGAGCGGCATTGTCAAGGTATACTACCTGAGAGGTTTCTCATTCCGCGAATACCTGAATCTGCAAAGCGGTAATTGTTTCCGTGCCTATACCTTACAAGAAATTTTGGAGAATCACGAACAGATAGCGAAAACCATCCTGCGCAACGTGAAGCCGTTGGATTATTTTCAAGACTATCTGCATCACGGTTTCTACCCATTCTTTCTGGAAAAACGTAACTTTTCGGAGAATCTGCTAAAAACCATGAATATGATGATAGAAGTAGATATACTTCTTATCAAACAAATTGAGCTGAAATATCTTTCAAAGATAAAAAAATTACTATATTTGCTAGCTGTGGACGGACCCGTTGCTCCGAACGTCAGCCAGCTGGCCACGGAGATTCAAACTTCACGTGCCACGGTGATGAATTACATTAAGTATCTGGCAGATGCGCGTCTTATCAATATGGTTTATCCCAAGGGAGAGGAATTTCCCAAGAAACCTTCCAAACTGATGATGCACAACACCAACCTGATGTACTCCATTTATCCGGTAAAGGTCGAAGAACAGGATGTTCTGGATACATTTTTCATGAATACCCTGTATAAGGACCATAAACTATATAAAGGCGATAAAGGCACTTCATTTATGGTAGACAACGGACTGCATTTCCGTATTTGCGCAGAAGGGTGCAAGTTCAAAAATAATCCAAACGTGTATTATGCCCTACACAAATTGGAATTAGGACACGGAAATATGATCCCATTATGGCTTTTCGGCTTTTTATATTAAGAGATAGAGAATAAATTTTATTACCTAATAATTAGTAATTGTATGACTAAACAAAAAAAATTCATCACTTGTGATGGTAACCAGGCAGCAGCACATATCTCGTATATGTTCTCTGAAGTAGCTGCTATCTATCCCATCACTCCGTCGTCTACTATGGCTGAATACGTAGACGAATGGGCTGCCGCAGGTCGTAAAAACATCTTCGGCGAAACAGTTTTGGTACAAGAAATGCAGTCAGAAGGCGGTGCAGCAGGTGCTGTTCATGGTTCTCTTCAGGCAGGTGCGTTGACTACCACTTACACTGCATCTCAGGGTCTGTTGCTGATGATCCCTAACATGTACAAAATTGCCGGTGAATTCCTGCCTTGCGTATTCCACGTATCGGCTCGTACATTGGCTTCACACGCATTGTGTATCTTTGGTGACCATCAGGACGTCATGTCTTGCCGCCAAACAGGTTTCGCCATGTTGTGCGAAGGTTCTGTACAAGAAGTTATGGATATGGCTGCTGTAGCCCATCTTGCTACTATCAAATCTCGCGTGCCATTCGTCAACTTCTTCGATGGTTTCCGTACTTCTCACGAAATCCAAAAAATTGAAATGCTGGAGAATGAAGATCTGGCAGGTCTGATTGATCAACAGGCTTTGGCAGAATTCCGTCAACGCGCGTTGAATCCTAACAACCCTGTTGCACGCGGTATGGCTGAAAACCCCGATCACTTCTTCCAGCACAGAGAATCTTGCAATAACTTCTATGAAGCTGTTCCGGCTATCGTAGAAGAATACATGAACGAAATCAGCAAAATCACAGGCCGTCCTCATGGTTTGTTCGATTACTATGGTGCTGAAGACGCTGAACGCGTAATTATCGCAATGGGTTCTGTTACAGAAGCTGCCCGCGAAGCTATCGACTACTTGATGAGCAAAGGTGAAAAAGTAGGTTTGGTTTCTGTACACTTATACCGTCCGTTCTCTGCTAAACATTTCTTGGCTGCTGTACCTAAGACTGCCAAGACTATCGCTGTTCTTGACCGTACTAAAGAACCGGGAGCAAACGGTGAACCTTTGTATCTGGATGTTAAAGACTGCTTCTATGGAACAGAAAACGCCCCGGTTATCGTAGGTGGACGTTACGGTTTAGGTTCTAAAGACACTACTCCGGCTCAAATCATCGCTGTATTCAAGAATTTGGCTCTGCCAATGCCGAAAAACCACTTCACTGTGGGTATCGTAGACGATGTAACTTTCACTTCTCTTCCCCAGGAAGAAGAAATCGCATTGGGCGGTGAAGGCATGTTCGAAGCTAAATTCTACGGATTAGGTGCTGACGGTACTGTAGGTGCCAACAAGAACTCTGTGAAGATTATTGGTGACAACACCGACAAGCACTGCCAGGCTTATTTCTCATACGACTCTAAGAAATCAGGTGGTTTCACTTGCTCTCACCTCCGTTTCGGTGATACTCCTATCCGTTCTACTTACTTGGTAAATACTCCGAACTTCGTAGCTTGCCACGTACAGGCTTATCTGCACATGTACGATGTAACCCGTGGTTTGCGTAAGAACGGTTCTTTCTTGCTGAACACTATCTGGGAAGGTGAAGAACTGGCAAAGAACCTGCCTAACAAAGTGAAGAAATACTTCGCTCAGAACAATATCACTGTTTACTACATCAATGCAACTCAGATTGCTCAGGAAATCGGTTTGGGCAACCGTACCAATACCATCCTGCAATCAGCATTCTTCCGTATCACAGGCGTTATTCCTGTTGACTTGGCTGTAGAACAGATGAAGAAATTCATCGTTAAGTCTTATGGCAAGAAGGGTGAAGACGTGGTGAACAAGAACTATGCTGCCGTAGACCGTGGTGGTGAATACAAACAATTGACAGTTGATCCGGCTTGGGCTAATCTGGAAGTTGAAGCTCCTGCTGCTAACAATGACCCTGCATTCATCAACGAAGTAGTTCGTCCTATCAACGCTCAGGATGGTGACTTGTTGCCGGTATCTGCATTCAAAGGCATCGAAGACGGTACTTGGGAACAAGGTACTGCTCAATACGAAAAACGTGGTGTAGCTGCATTCGTACCTGAATGGAATGCTGAAAACTGTATCCAGTGTAACAAGTGTGCATATGTTTGTCCTCATGCTTCCATCCGTCCGTTCGTACTTGACGCTGAAGAACAGAAGGGTGCAGACTTCGAGACATTGAAAGCTGTAGGTAAACAATTTGACGGAATGACATTCCGTATCCAGGTTGACGTGCTTGACTGTCTGGGTTGTGGTAACTGTGCCGATGTTTGTCCGGGCAATCCGAAGAAGGGAGGCAAGGCTCTTACAATGAAACATTTGGAAAGCCAGTTGTCTCAAGCAGCCAATTGGGAATACTGCGCTAAGAACGTGAAGAGCAAACAACATTTGGTAGATATCAAAGCCAATGTGAAGAACTCTCAGTTCGCTACTCCGTTGTTTGAATTCTCTGGAGCTTGTTCAGGTTGTGGTGAAACTCCGTATGTGAAACTGATTTCCCAGTTATTCGGTGACCGTGAAATGGTTGCTAACGCTACCGGATGTTCTTCTATCTACTCCGGTTCTGTTCCTTCAACTCCTTATACTAAGAACGAAAAGGGTCAAGGTCCTGCTTGGGCTAACTCATTGTTCGAAGATTTCTGCGAATTCGGTTTAGGTATGACTTTGGCTGACAAGAAACTTCGTGCACGTATCGAAGCTGCTATGAAGGATGCTATCGCCAGTGATACTTGTCCGGCAGAATACAAAGAAGCATTCCAGGAATGGATTGACGGTAAGGACGATGCAGACAAGAGCAAAGCTGCTGCCGAAAAGATCATTCCAATGGTGGAAGCTGCTAAAGATAAATGTAAGAACTGCGCTACCATTGCAGAATTCAAGAACTATTTGGTTAAGAAGAGCCAATGGATTATCGGTGGTGACGGTGCTTCTTACGATATCGGTTACGGTGGTTTGGACCACGTGATTGCTTCCGGTGAAGATGTAAATATTTTGGTATTGGATACTGAAGTTTACTCTAATACCGGTGGTCAGTCATCTAAGGCTACTCCGCTGGGTGCTATCGCTAAGTTTGCCGCTTCAGGTAAGCGTGTACGTAAGAAAGACCTTGGTATGATCGCTACTACTTACGGTTATGTATATGTTGCCCAGATTGCTATGGGTGCTGACCAAGCTCAGACTTTGAAAGCTATTCGTGAAGCAGAAGCTTACCCCGGTCCGTCATTGGTTATCGCTTACGCTCCGTGTATCAACCACGGTTTGAAGGCAGGTATGGGTAAGAGCCAGGCTGAAGAGGCTAAGGCTGTAGAATGCGGTTACTGGCACTTGTGGCGTTTCAACCCCGCTTTGGAAGAAGAAGGCAAGAATCCATTCATGCTTGACTCTAAAGAACCGAAATGGGAAGGTTTCCAGGATTTCTTGAAGAACGAAGTTCGTTTTGCTTCTGTAATGAAACAGTATCCTGCTGAAGCAGCAGATCTATTTGCTGCTTGCGAAGAAATGGCCAAGAAACGTTATGCTTCTTACAAACGTATGGAAGCAATGAATTGGGGTGAATAATCTCTGATACATGCATATAAAAAAAGGCTTGTTCTGTATGGAACAAGCCTTTTTTTATAGCCTTTTCTACCATTAGTATATATGAGGTCACCCATACGTATGTACAAAACAAGACTTCAATTTCAAGTATTTCTACTGTAACCATCACCATTTATGGCTTAAGGTTACCAAAAATTTCCTACCTTTGCACATAACATTATGAAAAACCTATAAACATGAATATTCTAATCAACCTGAAATACACATTGGCTGTCACAGCCGGAGTGTGCTCCTCTTTTGCATACGCACAAAAACATCCTCATATCATACTGATAATGACCGACCAACAGCGAGCTGATGCCATAGGCTGTATGGGAAACGATGCGGTTATCTCCCCTAACCTGGACGCACTAGCTGCCGAGGGAACATTATTTATGAATGGTTATTCTTCTTGTCCAAGCAGCACTCCGGCACGTGCAGGTCTGCTGACCGGACTTTCTCCTTGGCATCATGGCTTGTTGGGATATGGAAAAGTATCTCCCGAATATAAATACGAAATGCCACAGATGCTAAAAGACGCTGGTTATTATCGGGAAAATGCACTGGCATCCCCAACGGATAAAACATGGTTTCGAAGGCACTCTGCTAGATGAAAGCGGACGCGTGGAGGACGAGAATTTCACCAGTGATTACCGCCAATGGTTCCAAACAAAAGCCCCCGGAAAGAATCCTGACGCCACCGGCATAGGCTGGAACGACCATACGGCAAGTATCTATAAATTGCCCGAAAACCTCCATCCTACCTATTGGACAGGAGAAATGGCCTGTGAACTTATCAGCAACTACGATCCGACCAACAAACCGTTATTTCTGAAAGTTTCTTTTGCCCGTCCGCACAGTCCGTATGATCCACCACAAAGATATCTGGACATGTATAAGGATGCCCTAATACCCGATCCTGCCATCGGAGACTGGTGTGGCAAATACGCCAAGAAACTAAATCCTGAAGAAACGGCACAAGACGCTCCATACGGTAATTTTGGCAATGAATATGCACGCAATTCCAGACGTCATTATTATGCCAACATCACTTTCATTGACGAACAGATAGGCAGAATTATCCAAACATTGAAAGAAAAGGATATGTATAATGACGCATTAATCGTTTTCGTTTCCGATCATGGCGATATGATGGGCGACCATTATCACTGGAGAAAGACCTATCCATACGAGGGCTCCACTCATGTGCCATACATCGTGAAATGGCCTTCTGCCAACCACGTTACACCGGGAAAAACAGACGCTCCCGTAGAGTTGCGTGATATTCTTCCCACTTTCCTCGATGCAGCCGATGTGACCATCCCCACTGACATGGACGGCCGTTCCTTGTTGCCGCTTGCCAAAGGCATGGAAACAAACTGGCGCAAGTATCTGGATCTGGAGCATGCCACCTGTTACAGTGATGATAACTATTGGTGTGCACTGACTGACGGCAAAATAAAATATATATGGCGTATCCATACCGGTACCGAAGAGTTATTCGACTTGACCCAAGACCCTCAGGAATTGCACAATGCCGTCAATGACAAAAAATACAGGAAACAGCTGACGGAAATGCGTAATGAAATGATTCGCCATTTAAGTGAACGCGGTGAAGAGTTCGTGAAGGACGGCCGATTGGTGGTCAAGGAGAAAACCATGCTTTATGGACCTCATTATCCGGAAAAAGAAAATAAAAGATAACGTGTGTTGTACAGAGGAGTCGTTTCCAATTGCCCCACTTTCCTACAACAGAGTTTTATAATTCTGTTGCCACTGCTGTCACCTTTTCCCTGTACTCCCTATGAATAGGGAGTGAGAGGTGATGGCAATACATTATTTTATGCAAGAAAAATGCCTGCAGCCACCACTTTATCCACCTTGTTCCATGGTACAAGCCTGCCCTGTCCGGTGGACAAAGCAGGCTTGTGCAATAAACACGGTAAGCTTGTACAGCCTCGAAACTGCGACTTTCCTTGCCAAAGTATTTAGAATCTTGATACAAGTTCTGTCGGATCTTGCAGCAAGTTCCACGAAATCCTTTACCAAGTTTTGCCGTTACATCCAGCATCCTTCCCTTTCGGAGGAGAAGGATAAACCGGTAGAGCCGGAAAGACTTAAACTAAAGATTGAAAGATATAGATCTTTGGAATGAAACGTCTTGTTCTTTTTATCAGACGTCTTCATCTTTTTTGTAAACGTCCTTGTCTTTTCCGAAAAGAATAAAGGCTTTCGGAACGATACGGAACTGTGACCGGAAACGGGTTTCTACACATACGTTTCCAAGTGAACCTCCATTTACATCCGACAGATTCTTCATTTCGGCAAGAAAGGGTGCACAAGTTTCATCAAATTTCTGATGCCTCTCTATTCTTCTATTTTCCAACAGTTCCTCAGCCTGTTCACAACTTAAAATATAAAGCCTAACCCTAACGACAAACTGGAAAGGGCCAATTTATCTTTCCCTTCATTCTTCTCGTCAGTAATATTAGCCGATTTCAAACCTTTTTGATAAGCGACATTCAAAAACAAGCGTTTCCAATAAATGCTGCCCTGTACGGCAATTCCCCAATCAAAACGGTTAATATTACCTTTAGGATCGTCCGCATCATCATTCTTGCCAAAGGAGGGATAATCATCTTTGGTTATGGTATGTTTATTTTCTCCATATTTGTCGGGGGATACTGTCAAATATTTATCCGACTCATATTTAAACTTACCAAACAACCCATAAGAGAAGTAAGGCCCTACTCCCAACTGAACCCTAAACGATTCTGACAAAGGTAAAGCATAAGCAAATAAAATAGGAACGTCCAAATATCCCAGATTATGTTTTTGAGTGATACTAGTGCCGCGAGATTCCGTCACATCATATTTCTTATAAGAATCCAAATCGAGCCGATGCGACTTTTTAGTGGTAAATTTATCGTACTCATAAGTGATACCTTTCATAGAAAGTCCAACAGCAGGCTGAATACTGAAGTTTCCAATCACAGGAACATCTATAAAATAATGGATACTGTAACCCATATAGCTTTTATTATTATAATCTTGATCTGCCATAAGATCATTATACTTCCCTGTAGCACTGGTCATATTTAACCCCACACGAATACCGGAAGTTGTTTGTGCTTGTGCCGTGAATGCACATACGGACATAGCCATGATAAAAAACAGTTTCTTCATAATGCAGTATTTTTATTAAAATTTGTAATTTTGTTTCACTCCTTTCATAGTGAACAATAAAGAAGGACGGACAGACCAAGTTTCATCAATAACATACCCAGCTCCCATTCCTGCATAGAAACCTGGATGCATTTTAGATTCCTCTACGTTAGACATGCTGCTCATATTGAGTCCAGCCTTCGCAGTCCACATTAAACCCTGTGCATACAATGTTAAAGAAATCAGCATTAAAAGTGCTGCAATAATTGTCTTTTCCATACTTCGTAACAATTGACTCTATAAGTTTACATTTGCAAATGTATTGCAACTTTTACAATCAAAAAACCATCATTTGTCAAGATTTACACTAAACAAACCAAAGCAGATACCAAGCAGCTAAAATTAACGACTATATATACAATAAATAAATTATGCCAATAAGACAAGCTTGAAAATATGTAAATTAAGCTTCACATTCCAGCTCTATATGATATGAAATCGGAAGAG